>ULVC01012113.1_pt1 | contig 9731 bp, 7 predicted proteins | sample 1958821 | NCBI WGS metagenome assembly ULVC01 (sample SAMEA4835769, study PRJEB28245) | human gut metagenome | biome: gut microbiome; material: fecal sample | place: Denmark | collected 2008 | reverse complement strand
GGATTACCAATACCAGCCATATTCCATCCCTTTCGTTTGCTTTTCTCTATAATGGGTATAAAGTCAAACTCAAAAAAATCAGCATTATAGATATAAATATCGGGATGGCTATGGGAGGGAGAGTTTAAGGCATTCAGAAGTATTTTGAGTTTTAATTCAGATACGTATTTATGGTTAATCTCTATGGCATAAAACTCTTTAATATTAGGAAATTTTCTCAATGCAGATACTACAAAAGCTCCAAGCCCGCATGTAGGTTCTATTACTATATCCGGGCTGCCGAATTTGGATAGATGAATATCACATATTTTTTCTGCCAATGAAATCGGCGTTTGCCAATCACCATAAGATACCTTGTCTTCTTGTACGAAGGATATATCTACCTCAAGATGGGAAATAAAATCAATTTTCTCTTGTTCTGATGAGAAGTAATTGACGATTCCACAAAGCGATTTAATTATGGAATTAGCTTCAGTGTAATCTGTATCGTGAATGCGGTTAATCAAATTTCTCATTTTGAAAACTTAATTATCTGTTCGATACCGTCCACTTTATCAGTTAAAGACACAACTCTTCCATATTGTAGTCGCCACTGAAGAGCATTTGATACGGTTAAGTATCCAATTTTTGGCGGATTATTCAAAATGTCGCCCGCCATGTTATATAGGGTCACTTCATCGCTTGGAATGTTATGCTCTATCAGGAATGCAAAAATATCATCCTGGTTGCCTTGGTTCGATATAATTTTATGCAAGCCTGTGGTAGTCTGGAAATCAGCTGTCCGACATTTATCAATAAAACTGCACGAAACAAAATCTAACATTCCCATCTTTTTCTTTGGATCATCATATTTCCGATAGACAAATACGAGAAGGTTGTAACCTAATCCAAATATTTTTTGTTTGCTATCCTTAAACGGGCAACTCGACTGCGGCTTATTTATTGATGTAACTTTAATATCCGTGTTTACAGATGGTAAATCCAATCCATTGGCGGTATTGCCAACTTCCATCTCATATCGCTTTTCGAGATATTGCTTGAAAAGATGCTCAACAAACGTACCAAGAGCCTTTCCGTCAGTAACACCAAAAAGCTCTCTTTTATATAATCCTGAATTAAGCGAACAAAAATGCTTAGCCTCAGCGATTAACAATTCAATCGTAAGTTTTTCTTTCATAAAGCAAAAATAGCGATAATATATGAATAAAGCAAACATCGAACCAACTTCTACAACAAGGGGCTCGACTTTATCTATATTCAAGTCAGTGAGTTACGAGGCTACTAAAATGAAAAGGAGACTCTCGAAAGTGAGAATCTCCAATTCGGTACCCGGACCCGGGCTCGAACCGGGATGGGTTGCCCCAACGGTGTTTGAGACCGTCGCGTCTACCGATTCCGCCATCCGGGCATCGCTGGGCGGTATGCGGGTGCAAAGATAAGGATTAATTTTCAATCCGACAAATCTGAGATGAAAGTTAAATATGAAGATAATGGAGAGGGAGAGGACGAGAGAGGAAAAGAAAGTGCGTGAGGAAACGAGAGGAGGGATGGTAAGGTAGAAGGGGGAAGAAGAGGCAGGAGATTAGTGAAAATGATTGGCGGTTAAATGTTTATGGGTGGGATGCGGCGGAGGGAATGTATTTTTGTAGAAAAAGGGGAGGAGATATAGGATTTTTTATTGTAATTTTATGGGAAAATAATAAAAGACGGGGTGAATTAAGAATTTAGAGGCAAACAGAGACCAGAAAGAGATGGTTGTCTCGGGGAAACACGAGAAGAGAACGGGGAAATACGATTAAAGAAAGGGAAAAATAGGTATGGCGGCGAAAGAATCGAACAGATGTATGTATCAGGCGAGCTTCAGGTCGTTTGTAGAGGCTGATGCGTATAGTGTGCTGGGAAAGGTGCATAATGCGTATCATGGCCAGGCGCTGACGACGACCGACGAGGCGTGGCTTGGTGAGATAGAGATACTGCAGGAGGCTCTGCAGCCCTGGAAGGATGAGGAGGCGGAGATAATTTTTGAGTACGATATCCCGCGTCTCGGGAAGCGGATCGATGTGGTGTTGCTGCTGAGGGGGCTGGTGTTTTGCCTGGAGTTTAAGGTTGGACAGAAGGATGCCTTGCAGTGCGACATAGAGCAGGTGATGGATTATGCGCTGGATCTGAAGAACTTCCACCGATTTAGCAGCGATAAGATAATAGTGCCGATACTGATAGCTACGCGGCTGGAAAGGTCGTCGAGTGTGTTTATGTCATCGGTATACGACGATATGATTTTCAATCCGCTGATCTCGGGGGCCGATGGCCTTCAGGGGCTGATAGGGAAGGTGATAGAGCATCTGCACGCCGATCAACCGGGCACGATAAAGGATTGGGTGATAAGTCCATATACTCCGACGCCGACTATCATCGAAGCGGCCCGTTCGCTCTATGAGCATCACTCAGTGGAGGATATCACCCGCCACGAAGCCGATAAGGTGACCACCGATGCCACTATTGCTTATATCCTGGAGGTGATCAATCGCTCGAAGGCACGTGGGGAGAAGAGCATATGCTTCGTCACCGGAGTGCCGGGCGCTGGGAAGACGCTGGTGGGGCTTGATGTGGCTGTGAAGCAGTCGTATCAGGACGATGGGAAGATGCGCGAGGACGACGGGGCGGTGTATCTGTCGGGCAACGGGCCTCTGGTGGAAGTGCTCATCGAGGCGCTGTCGCGTGACAACTACCGGAAGGCGAGGGAGAAGGGTGAGAAGAAACTGATGTCGGATTCGCGTCGCGAGGTGAAGAAATTCATCCAGGGGATACACAATTACAGGGAAAATATGCTTGCCAAGATAAAAAATCCGGTGGTTGACGGCAAGCTGGAGATAGACCCCGAGAAGGCAGTGCACCTCGAGGAGAGCGGCTACGGGGAGGTGGAGCATGTGGCGATCTTCGACGAAGCACAACGCGCCTGGACGCACAAACGTATCGCTGATTATCTGAAACGAGGCGGCACTTACGGCAACAAGATGAAGGTGGCCAATTTCCCGATGTCGGAGGCTGCATTTCTTATCTGGTCGCTCGACCGGCGCGAGGACTGGGCCACTATAGTGTGCCTCATCGGAGGCGGTCAGGAGATCAATACCGGTGAGGCGGGAATCGCGGAATGGATAGTAGCGCTCAACGAGCAGTTCGGGCACTGGAAAGTGTATATTTCCAACAAGTTGACCGAGCCGGAGTATGCCGAAGGGAAGGTGAACGAGCTGCTGAAAGATAACGCCAATGTGGTATATTCCGACAAACTGCATCTCGGGGTGAGTCTGCGGTCGTTCAGGGCCGAGAGGCTGTCGGCGTTCGTCCACGCATTGCTTAGTTTCGGCAGCGATACGGCCGAACTTTACAGGGATGTGGTAAATCACCGCTATCCCGTAGTGCTGACCCGGAGCATGGACAAAGCCCGCGCATGGCTGCGGGAGCAGGCGCGTGGAACGCAGCAAACCGGGGTGCTGATTACCAAAGTGGCGGCTCGCTTCAAGCCGTTGGCCGTGCAGGTGCTCCCGCAGGGGGTGCAGGACACGGTGCACTGGTTTTTGGAGGATAAGAACGATGTGAGGTCGTCGAACTACCTGGAAGAGGCCGCCACCGAGATACAGGTGCAAGGACTTGAGGTAGACTATGCATGCGTGCTGTGGGATGCCGATATGAGATACGTGGACGGAAAGTGGGAGTACTGGAAATTTAACGGCCAAACCAAATGGATACCCGAACGCAACGCCGAGGCGCAGCGGTATATGCTTAATGCCTACCGGGTGCTGTTGACACGAGCCAGGCAGGGGATGGTGATATGTGTACCCGAGGGGAACGGCCGCAAGACGCACGGCGGATTTCCGGAGGATGCCACGCGCTTGCCGAGCTACTACGATGGCACGTTTGCTTACTTCAAATCGCTGGGGATGGAGGAAATTTGATTAATTCTTAATCCGTAATTCGTAATTCATAATTAAATTAAAGATGGCAACAGTGATATTTAAATGGAATCCGGCGTTTTCATCGTATACGATGCAGGGATTTCTTGGTGATCTGACTTATGTGAAAAGGAATGGGACGGAAAATGGAGACTTCGACTGGAGCGTGTGGGACTATGACAAAATTCACGACGGGGATGAGTTTTACTGGGTGAAGGTGGGCCTGGGCCAGACGGGGATAGTGGGACACGGAGTGATAACGTCGGAACCTCGCGAGGGTAGAGACTGGTCGGGCAAAGGCCGCAAGACCTTTTATGTGGATTTCGAGCCGGATATACTGATCAACCCCGATGCGCTGCCACTTCTGACATGCCGCGAGCTGGGAGAGGCGATCCCTGATTTCGAGTGGGACAAGGGGCACTCCGGTCTTGTGTTAAGCGAGAGCCAGTCGGAGCGGCTTGGAGAGCTGTGGGCGGCCTATCTTGAGAAACATAAGGCAGAATTTCTTTCGAAAACTCTTAAAGATAGAGACTATATCTTCATGGAGGATAGCCTGGAGGAGGTGGCTCTGGAAATTGCCACCAAGGCACATGCCGGGCAGAAGGATAAGGCCGGAAAGGATTATATAGAGCATCCGAAGCGGGTGGCAGACAGCTGTTATACGACCGAGGAGCGGGTAGTGGCGCTGCTTCACGATACGATAGAGGATACGGATGTGACGCCCGACTCTCTCCGCGAAGCCGGGATGCCGGAAGAGATAGTGGAGGCTGTGCTGTCGGTGACGCGGCGTGAGGGGGAGACGTATGAGGCGTTCGTTAAGCGAGCCTCTGAAAACCGAATAGGTCGCGTGGTGAAACTTCACGATCTGGAAGACAACCTCGACATAATGCGACTGGATGCGGTAACGGAGAAGGACATAGAGCGGCTCAACCGTTACCTAAAAGCTTACCGCTTCCTCAAATCGCTCATTGATAATGATTAGTGGCGGGGAAAGCCCTCTGCACTCTCCGGGCGAAGAATGACGGGCCTAGAACGCAAACGGATAGCCATCATTCGTGGTGTGTTAAATTCGCATAGATTGGTGTGTTTTAATTTTCGTTTGTTTATCTTTGCGTATTCATCATAAAAATCTAAGAACATGGTAACAACTGAAATTGTAAAAGAAGCAGCTAAGGGCGGACTTCCTGCGCTTAAAGATTTATTTGAAAAACTGCCGAAAGAAGATGCTCTGAAAGGCATAGGCATCCTGGTTATTGCCGGGGTAGGGATGGGAATTATCAACGTTATAAAGGAAATTGTAACCGGTAAATAATATCCGTCGGCGAGAGGATATGGGTGATGCGCCGGCATGAGCCGGGGCAAAGGGGGAGGTGTGTGCGCGCCCGGTTGCGATGTAGTGTGGTATTGTTCAGTAGTGTCAAATGGAGTCGAGGCCAAAGAAAAATATAGGGAAGTATCTGGAGAGCAATGCTCATTTTCTGATACCGGCCTATCAGCGAGGATATAAATGGGGAATGGCAACCGGAGGGATGTCGGATGCGCAGGCGCTGATGGCTGACTTGATGGGGGCTTTTAAGCAAACTCCTCGCAGAGAGTATTTTATACAGGGGGTGACGGGATACGAGAAAGATGGGGTGTTTCATCTGATCGACGGGCAGCAACGCACTACTACGCTTTTTTTAATCGTGGCGATACTGGCGGATGAGAAAAGGAGAGAGGCACTGCTGTTTAGCGGCGGGGAGCTGAAGTTGCGCTACTTCGGTCGCCGCGGTAAGACGGCCCGATTTCTCGAGCGGTTCTGCCGTGAAGGGGTGGAGGAGTGCGCGGACGACACTCAGGATATCCACTTTTTGCGAAAAGCCATACGGGAAATAAGGGCGATGCTTCCTGCGGATGAGGGAGCAAGACGGGATTTCCTTGAGTATCTCCTCGAGAGCGTGTATCTCTTTCAGGTGGAGGTGTCGCCGGCAGAAGCGCCCAATGTGTTCTCGATGATGAACGGCAACAAGGCCGACATGAAGATTGGAGAGCTTATCAAAGCCGAGTATCTCAGCGGGCTGTCGCGGATGGAAGTAGCTCCGCGGGAGTATCAGACAAGCAGTGTGGGCGATACGCTGTCGATATTGACATCGCAGATTCAGGAGGAGACGGCCACCGAATGGAAAATCAACGCGGCCCGTAGCCGATATGCCCGCGAATGGGATAAATGGACCTATTGGTGGCAGCGGCCTGAGACGAGAGCGTTTTTCCGTGCCAATCGGGATGATGTGACAGGGTGGCTTTTCCCGGTATATTGCCGAAGGGAGCGCATCGCATACTCCACGAAGATCGACGAGCGCCGGGATGTTTTCAAGGCTTATAAGGCCGACGCTATGTCGCCTGATAGCTTAAAAGAATCTTTTGAAAAGCTTAGGCGGATTGAAAAAAGGCTGGAAGACCTTTATGATAGCACGACGACGTATAATCTTTTGGGATTTGTATTGCGCATTCTGGAGGACGATGGTCAGAGGCTTGAGGCATTGGATTATTTCATCGAACAAAGAGATGAGCCGACGCTGTGGCTCTATACGATCTACCGTATGGCCTGGCTCACGCACGATGCTGCCATAGCGAGGATAAAGCATGAGGAGAAAGAGGAGCAGGCGAAGGATAGCGGCGATAAAATCGACGGCTTTGTGGCGTGTTTCGGAGGTGATATTTACAACGAAAAGGATGCCAAAGAGGCCGCCATGCGCTACCTGTTTTTTTGCAATGTGGAGGCGGCAGAGGAGAGAGGAGCGAAATTTGAATTTTTTTATGAGGAAGATGGCCAACTGAAGAGCTATTGGAAATATAAATCGCTGGAACATATCTGGCCGAAATCAAGAGTGAGCGATGAGGAAAAGAAGGGGATGGTGACGCGTCGGGCACTGGACGAAAGAGAGGTGTCGGAACATATGCTCGGCAATATGGCGTTTTTGCATAAGACTGATAACTCGAAATTTAATGCTCTGACACCCAATGAAAAGCGATTGAAATATTTCGATCTTAACGAGAAGATATATTCACGAGGGATGCTTCACACCATGGCCGCTTTCGGAGGGAAAGAGTGGGACGTGGATGAGAGTCAGATACCGGCGATAATACAAAAAAGACACGCAGAAGAACTGTCAAAACTCAAAGCGCTATATGGACAAAAGGACTGAAAGGGTCATGAGCGGCCATAGCTACTCGCTTTATGATTTCATGGGTGGAAACCGCGTGATAGTCATCCCCGACCTGCAGCGCGATTACTGCTGGACCGAGACGAAAGTGAGCCGTGAGGATAATCCCTCGCTGGTGCAGTGCTATGTGGATGATCTCATCAAGGCATCGGCCGATGAGGGGGCGGAGATGAAAATGGGACTGCTTTACGGCTATGAATATCCGCGCGACAGCGTGCAGCTCTGCGACGGACAGCAACGACTGACCACACTGTTTCTGATCTGCGGCGTGTGTGCGCTAAGGATGAAACAGGCGGAGGAGCTGGATGACTATTCGCTGACTGAGGAGGATAAGAAAATGCTTGCTCAGGCCAAAGAGATACTTTCGGCGGATAAGGCCTCGCGACTACAATACGGCGTGAGAGACAGCACGCTATCGTTTTTAAACAATCTGGTGGAGAGCGGCGCTTTTAAGGCCAATGTCGACGGTGAGGATTGGTTTGCCGGGGAGTATGCCAAAGATCCGTCGGTGAGGAATATCGTGCTGGCCCTCAATCAGATTGATGCCAAGGTCGATGGCGCTGCAAAGGCCGCTCGGTTGCTGAGATTCATCCTCCACAAGATCTCGTTTCTGTATTTCGATATGCAAAACCGGGACTACAGCGAGGAACAATATGTGATATTGAATACCACCGGCAAACTCCTGACCCCTACGGAGCATATCAAGCCCAAATTATTGGGCAAACTGGCCGATGACAGCGAGTTGCTTGATAAATACTCTGATAAATGGGAATCGTGGGAGCAATTTATATGGGAACATCGGCCGGATGATGAAAATTTTACGGTTGATGAATGGTTTGACCGACTTTTGAAAATATTTTACCTGGCGAAATATGCTTCGGTGGGCAGAGAGGCAGGTGAGGAGGTGAAAAACTATACTACGTATCAGCGTATTTTGCAGGGGAGCATCAAATATGACTTCCCGCAGGAGAGTAAAGAGGAGGTGCTCCGTACCCTTGATGAGATTGACCGATTTTTTGAAGTGGCGCGATTCATAGATAAGAGCCGCGTGGCGGTGTCAACGGGTTTGTCGGATAAGGACGGGAAAATACCGGAAATTGGCTTATGGGATTATATCGGAGGCGATAGATGGGCCAACCTCAGCAATCTGCAGCAGGTGGTGGCAGTGTTTTGCGTGCTGCGCAAAGTGCCGGCCAACGAATTGGCGACGACATCGGGATTGCTGCCTCTGTGCAAACGAGTGCTTGACTTTGCCTGGGTGCAGGCGCAATATCGGGCGGATAATCAGGATGTTGCAAAATTCCTGGCATTTATCGACTCGATAGACCTGAATGGTGAGTCGATTTACAAGGCGGCCCAAAGCGATGATATGTTCTCTGCCGGTTTGAAAGAAAAGAAATTTGTGTTGCTCTCTGATGTCGCGAATCTCGATGAGGTTGGCCCACTTGAGTTGGCACTGATGCGCATGTCACATCTGCAGATTAGTAAGGGAAGGATTTCTTATCTGTTTTATGTATTAGACGAAATATCGGCGGATAACTTAAATATTCTGTGTCAAAACCTCGTAAAAACTACGGAAAATGTGGGCCAGTTGCTTCGTCGTGCGCTTATGACCTATGGCGTATACTATCTCGGCAACGGACGCTGCTCGTGGGGCGACAGATATGATTTTGCATACTCCACCAACTTCTTCTACGATCAGTTGCATAAAGCAGATGCGCCTCGCCGGGGAGTCGTGGAAAGCTTTATTCGCGATATTGCGCTAAAAGGTGATGTAATAGATTATTTGAAAAACAGACTGAAAGCATGCAGGCCTGTGCTCGTTGGTGATGAGAAGCTTGATAAGGTGCTTGAACTCATATATGACAACGAGCGGTACTTTAAAAATATGTACTACGGCCGATTGGCAATAAACGGCTCCCGGGCCATGGCGATGGCCGGTAGCTCGAAAAGCAACGGAGATATCCGCATTATAGACAATGAGCGTTGGAAAATGCTTGATGATACCCTCAAACTGCTGTCGGCCGATGGCAACTGGGGACTCGAATACGGTTTTACGCTGCGAAGATGGTATGAACTGAATATTGACGCCAACGATTCGATATGGATCAGAGTTTCAGGCGATTACCACTGTGATGGAGAAGGCCGACCGGAGTTTCGACCGTATGTTAACATCTCTTGGAAAGAGAAGCATTGGGCCCTCATAAAAGAGAGCCTGGAGCAGCTGTATCCCGAAAAAAACTATGTAGATGAAAAAAAGGAGTACATCCATCTGCCTATTATAAAGCAGCCGACGGTAGAGGAGGTGGCTCAGATAATGAGGGGATATTACTCCCGGCTTTCCGAGCTGCGTCTGCCTTGATACTCGTCATTTCCTGAGGGCGTCGGCAGTGTCGAGCAGCAGTTGGCGCAGCTGAAGATTGCCGAGAAATTTCTCGGGGATGGCGCTGTAGCCGAGGATCGCACCCAGAATGTTGCCGGCGACGTCTCCGGTGGAGTCGCTGTCGCCGCCGTGATTGACAGCGCAGATCATGCAGGCATTGAAGTCGCTGATGTGGCGTATCACCGAGAAGATGGC
>ULVC01031323.1_pt1 | contig 9748 bp, 6 predicted proteins | sample 1958821 | NCBI WGS metagenome assembly ULVC01 (sample SAMEA4835769, study PRJEB28245) | human gut metagenome | biome: gut microbiome; material: fecal sample | place: Denmark | collected 2008 | reverse complement strand
CGGCGACAGACTCGAGGTGACGGCCACCGATGCGGCGTTCCCCCGCGATGCCGAGGCATGGTGCCACACCACGGGCCACCGCTTAATGGGCCGACGTGCCGAGGGCGGAGTCTATACCGCGCTGATAGAGAAGTCTACCGCCTGCGCCGTAGAGTCTGCCCGCTCTCTGCCCACCGGTCAGGGCAAGACCCTCATCCTCTTCAGCGACGACCTCGACAAGACGCTGGCCACCTTTGTCCTCGCCAACGGAGCCGCAGCCACGGGCCAGAAGGTGAGCATCTTCTTTACCTTCTGGGGGCTCAACGCCATCAAGAAGGCGCACAAACCCAAGGTCAGCAAAGACCTCTTCGGGCGTATGTTCAGTTGGATGCTGCCTTCCGACTCCACCCGTCTTGCCCTCTCCAAGATGAACATGATGGGCATCGGCGCCAGAATGATGCGCCACATCATGACCCGCAAGGGCGTAGACTCGCTCGAGTCGCTGCGGCAGCAGGCCATCGACAATGGTGTGGAGTTCATAGCCTGCCAGATGTCGATGGATGTGATGGGCGTGAAGCGCGAAGAGCTGCTCGACCATGTCACCGTGGGCGGAGTGGCCACCTATATGGAGCGCGCCGAACGTGCCAATGTCAATCTGTTTATCTGAGCCTATGAACTTGCAACAGTTAAGATACATTATCGCCGTCAACCGCTTTCGCAACTTTGCGAAGGCGGCTGAGTCGTGCCATGTTTCTCAGCCCACGCTCAGCGCCATGCTGCAGAAGTTGGAGGAAGAACTCGACACGCGCATCTTTGAGCGCACCAATCGCAGCGTGGTGCCCACGGCGGCAGGAGAGAAGATCGTGCGCCAGGCAGAGAACGCTCTGGCAGAGATAGACCGCATTGCCGAAATAGTGGCTGAGGACAAGGGGCGCATAGGCGGAGTGTTTGCCCTCGCCGTGGGCCCCACCATAGCGCCCTACATCCTGCCTCGGTTTATCCGCCATTATCGCGAGATGTTTCCCTCGGTCCAGCTGTCTATCCAGGAGCTCAAGGCCGACCACATGGTCGACGCCCTGCTGCGCGGTCAGATCGACGCCGGCATCGCCAGCTCGGGCAACGTGCGCGATGGAGTGCTCGAGATACCCCTCTACACCGAGCGGTTCTATGTCTATCTGGCAGAGAGCTGCTGGCGCAAGCTGCCCGTCTTCAAGCCGTCCAATCTGGAGCACGAGAACATGTGGGTGATGCGCGATGCGCAGTGTCTCCGCGACAGTGCGTTCTCGTTCTGTAAAGCCCGCACCAAGGGCAACCATATCTACGAGGCTGGCAGTATAGACACGCTGGTGCATATCGTCGACGAGAACGGCGGGTTCACCATTGTGCCCGAGATGCACTTGCCCCTGCTCAGCGACAAGCAGCGCCAGAACGTGCGGCCCATCGATGGCGACTATTTCTCGCAGCGCCGCGTGTCTCTCTACATCAGGGCCGACTACATCAGGCAGCGCATGCTCAATACCGTGATCGATGCTCTCAAGCAGTTTATGCCCCCAGGCATGCTCGGCGAGCGTATCGTCAAGTATGGCATCAAGTTGTAGGCTTGCCGCCACCATCCATCCCGTCTTTCAGCGCGCCGCAAGGGAGGCTCTGACCGACACCACTCGGCCGACCACCCTTGCGGCGCTCCCGTTTATGGGCGTCGTGTACAGGGGCGGGGTGATGGCTGGCGAGCGATGGGCAGATGCGGATTGGGGTAGGACGGATGCTGACGAGGGCAGGACTGATGTAGTCGTGGGGCGGGTTGATGTAGACGAGGGCGGGACGAATGTTGTAGTGGGCAAGCCGGATGATGTAGTGGGTAGGACGGGTGTTGTAGTGTGCAATTCGAATGTTGTAGTGGGCAAGGCGGATGATGTAGTGGGTAGGGCGGCTGTTGTAGACGGCTGAACGGCTGTTGAAGAGGGCGTGGCAGTGGTGTCAGCCGTCATTTCATCCATCTTCCCCGAGTGCCTCTACAAGTAGACTTCAAACTCTGAAACAGAAAAATACAACCGCGAAATAACCATATCACGCCGCGAAACGATTAAATCAAACCCCGATTTCCCCTTTATCGCCATCTCCGCGATATTCCCCGTCATTCCCTCCGCTTTGTCCCTCAGTCTCGAGCGGCTCACGTTGGTCGCCTAATGGCCGAAATGACATTTTGCAGTCATAAGTATAATGCGCCAAACTACATTTTTCATCCCACTTCTTCGTTTTTTATCAAAAAAGGCTATAACTTTGAGGCACAATACCCCAAGGTGAGCCACCAAGCTACGAAGGCTAATGACGCACGATACATATCACGCCACTATCATCTTTATCATACAACTATGCCACACACGAATATCCCAACTGGAGTCTATGACCAGATTATCAATCGCCTCTTTCAGCAGAAACTGAACGAGGTAGATTCCCACCGTTTCTATATTGGCAAGAAGCCGATAGGCAAAGATGATGCTGTCAATATACTCAGCAAGTATTTGCAGCACCTTGTTGAAATCGCGTTTATAGGATGCCCCGAAGACCTTGGAACGGACAGATATACCGACTTCGTCAATTCGGTTATCAAAACCTTGGGTAGAGAGTTCAATGTAGATGACTCCGAACTTGACCTGATTGATGCTCAGAAGAATATACTTACAGCCGTCGTAGACCGGACTAACTGCGAATATCCTGATATCGAGAAGCATCTCAAGGCCATTACGCCTATTACTTCTATAAGCCGTAGCGCCCTCTTCTTCGGTGGTGGCAGAGGTCGTGTAGATATGGAGAGTGAGTTGAATCGCGAAATTCTCTGTGCCGATGAGATATGTTGGGTGGTTTCCTTTATCAAGACAAGTGGTCTAAACCTGCTTTGGAACAGTCTGAGGAAGTTCACCAGTGCAGGGAAACGGCTGCGTATCATCACGACGACATATACGGGCGCTACAGATTACGATGCCATAGCCCGTTTGGCCACTCTGCGTAACACCGAGATAAAGATTTCGTATGATGGAACGCAGGACCGCCTTCATGCCAAGTCTTATATATTCCTCCGGAATTCTGGCTTTCATACTGCCTATATAGGTTCGAGCAATCTCTCTCATTACGCCTTGAAAGACGGTAAAGAATGGAACTTCAAAGCCACCCAGTTTGAGTTGCCTCAGGTAGTAGAAGAGGTGCGCAGTTCATTTGAAAGTTATTGGCGTGATGATACATTTGAAGATTTCGTACCTGGTGTAAGCGACGAAAGACTGAAAAGAGCCTTAGGGACAGACTGGGATGCTCCTTTGCTCGACTTCTCGGCTCTTGACCTGATGCGTGCGAAAGACTATCAGCAGGAAATTCTGGAGAAACTGGATGTCGAACGCCATGTACATGGGCATTACCGCAATCTCGTGGTGGCTGCTACGGGTACAGGAAAGACGGTGATAGCAGCCTTCGACTTCAAACGCTATCGTGCGGAGCATCCCGATTGTCATTTCCTTTTCCTCGCTCATCGGCAGGAGATACTGCGACAGGCTATGCAGACTTTCCGCGTTGTGCTCGAAGATCCCAACTTCGGCAGTGTGTGGGATGGCAACAACGAACCGTCCAGCTACCAGCATGTCTTTGCGAGCAAGGACACCTTGCGTAATCGTTTGGACAGTCTGCAACTCACAAAAGACTATTATGACTATATGGTAGTCGACGAGGTGCACCATATTATAGCTCCGACATACGTCAAATTGATGACCAACTTCACCCCCAAGATACTACTTGGCCTGACTGCTACCCCCGAACGAACCAACGACCAGGAAGATATCACCATATTCTTTGATGGTCACATCTCGGCGGAAATTCGTCTGCCTGCCGCTCTCAATGCAGGTCTGCTCGCACCTTTCTATTATTATGGAATTCCTGACAATGTAGACCTCTCGGAGGTGAAATGGAGTGGACATGGTTATGATGTTGCCGAACTTTCACGCATTTATACGCAGAACGATAACCGCACCGGTCTTATCTTGAAGAAAATGCAGCAGTATATTGGAAACAGCCGCTTGAACAAGGTGCGGGCGCTATGTTTCTGTGTGGATAAGAACCATGCCAAGTTCATGAATGCCAAGTTTACGTTGGCAGGATTGAAAACGAATGTGCTTACAAGTGATGACAATGACTATCATCGCAAACTTGTGAGGAAGCAACTTCAACAAGGTCGCATCAATTACCTCTTTGTGGTTGACCTCTTCAATGAGGGCGTCGATATACCTGAGATTGACACCATCCTCTTTCTGCGTCCTACCGAGAGTGCTACCGTATTTATCCAGCAGTTTGGTCGCGGGCTTCGTCTGCATAGTGGCAAGGACCATCTTACGGTCCTTGACTTTGTGGGTCATTCGCGTGCCGAGTTCAGTTATAAAGAGCGCTTTGAGGCCCTGATCGGCCGGCGCTCGCGGAATATAAAGGATGAGATTGAAGGTGGATTCTCCAATGCTCCTATAGGTTGCAAGATTATTCTGGAAGAAAAGGCCAAAGAGGAAATCATCGCTAATATTGATGGCTACTTGCGCAGTCTGAACCGCAGTCGTGTCGTCAAGGAAATATTGGCCTACCACAAGACCTGCAAGGGTAACTTCTCGCTCAAGGGCTTTCTGGCTTACAGCCATGTGCCATTTCATAAGGTGTATGGTGCCCTGACGTGGGGCGAATTGTGCCAATTGGCGGGTGTGCAGGAATCGGTGTCTGTGCACGCAGGGCAGATTAAGTATGCAGTGACCAAGAAATGGCTTGCTACAGATTCGTTCTCATACTTCACCCAGCTGTTGCGTTTTGCCGATTGTGGATTCAAATGTAATACAGAGGAATTCTCTGAACAGGAAAAGCGTTGCGCTGTGATGCTCTACTATGACTTGTATGACAAGGCGGGTAATTATGACGGTATCTGCACAATGTTTGACGACCTGGCTTCCGATAAACTGTTTGTTCAGGAATTCAAGGAGGTCGTCTCTTATCTGCGTGACAGATGCTCTGCACCGGAAAAAGTTGACAATTCAGTGTATAACGAATGGAATCCACTGCATCTGCATGGGGTATACACTAAAGCGCAGATACAGGCGGCACTCGGACTATCAACGATAGACCGCAAGTCGCCTTCGCGGGAAGGCATGGAGCGCCTGAAAGATATAAAACTCGAGGCGATGTATGTGGATATTATCAAAAAGCGCGAAGAGGGTTCTCTGACTGCATATAAAGATTATGCCCAAAACCGTGAGTTTTTCCACTGGGAAACCCAGAATCGTGTGCGTGAGGGCAGTCGCGAGGCAGAGGCATACCGTAATGGCGAGAATAACATGCTCCTGTTTGTAAGGCAACAGGTGGAACATCCGGATTATGGTTGCAGGATGGGATTTACCTATCTTGGTCAGGTCACAATGGAGAGTATCGAGGGTTCTAAACCCATGCAGATAGTGTGGCATCTCGCCACGCCTATGTCTGAATCGACTTACGCCTTTGCGAGTCAATATAAAGCTATAGGATAATGCAGCGTATGGATAAGAGGAAACATATTGGGGTGGTGGCAGCCATTATCTGCGATGGCGACAGGGTCTTTGCTACGCAGCGTGGTTATGGCGAATGGAAAGACTGGTGGGAGTTTCCCGGCGGGAAGATGGAGCCGGGCGAAACGCCTGAAGCGGCTCTGTGTAGAGAAATTAGGGAGGAACTGGCAACGAGTATAAGCGTCGGCGAACGGCTCACAACGGTCGAATATGATTACCCAAAGTTTCATCTGACTATGCACTGCTATCTCTGCACAGTGATGAGCGGCGAGTTGACGCTGCTGGAGCACGAGGCAGCAAAGTGGCTCGGACTGGGTGAACTCGACTCGGTGAGGTGGTTGCCCGCCGACGAACTGGTGATAGAACGGCTGAAAGCGAGGGCTGTGGAGGGCGAGACAAGATGAGATACTCAGAAAGCGAACTTGGCGGCAAGGGCTTGTAATAGAGTGGGAAAGTGAATCAGGGGCAATGGCAGACAAACTGACAAAGGAGCAGCGCCGTCACTGTATGGCACAGATACGGGGAAAGGGCACCAAACCAGAGATGGTAGTGAGGAAATTCCTCTTTGGCCGTGGCTTCCGCTACAGGCTCAATCATCCGTGGCTGCCCGGACACCCCGACATCGTGCTGCGCAAGTATCGCTCGGTCATCTTTGTCAACGGCTGCTTCTGGCATGGCCATGAGGGCTGCCGCTATTATGTGGTACCCAAGAGCAATACCGAATTCTGGAAGGCGAAGATAGCGCGCAACCGCACCCGCGACATAGAAGAGCAGCGCCGTCTCGCCTCGATGGGATGGCATTGTATCACCGTGTGGGAGTGTCAGTTGAAGCCAGCGGTGAGAGAACAGACACTGGAGTCGCTGGCGTTTACTCTCAACAGGATATGGCTCAACGACCACAGCGTAAGGAAGTATGAATTGGATGAGGAGGCTCCGGGCATGGTGGCCGAAGATGGCGAGCCTGAATAGGAAGATAGTGGCGCAGGCGATATTGGCCCCGAACGGCGGCGCGGCGATAAGCTCCGTGCGCATAAACGAAAAAACCGAGAAGCCCATGGCGTGGACTTCTCGGTCGAAGTGGGTTTGTGTTCCCTGTCTTGAGCCTCTTGTCGGATTCGAACCAACGACCCCGAGATTACAAATCACGTGCTCTGGCCAACTGAGCTAAAGAGGCGGGTGGGCAAGCGATTCTTATCGCGCCGCTACAACCTATTACCCTTGCTATGTTCCCATCCTGGGGGATTCACAGGGAGCTGGCCGTAAGAGACTTGCCCATTTTGCGGATGCAAAGGTACTACTTTTCGTGCTAAATCAAGCATGAAATGGTACATTTTTTTCTATTTTAACTAAAAAGCCATGCTTTATGGGGCTCGGAGGTACGCTCTTGGCAGCCAAATGTCGGTCAGAAATCGACTACGGTGATGCCGGCTCCGCCAAACTGCACATGCTCGTCGGCATAGTGGGTGACATTGGGGATGGCTCCGAGGTACTGACGGATGAGCTGGCGCAGGATGCCGTTGCCCTTGCCATGGAGGATGCGCACGCGCTGCATACCCATGAGGATGGCATCGTCGATGAAGTGCTGCACGGCATTGAGCGCTTCGTCGCCACGCATGCCTCGCACGTCGAGGTCCTGGTGGAAGTTCTGGCGGTGACTGTCGATGGTCTGCTGGGTGAGGTGGGAGATGTTGTAGCTGCGCAGGTTCTCCATACGTTCGTCGGCATGGGTCTTGGGGGCTTCGGGGGTGGCGGCGCTCTGTGGGGCGTTGGCACGCTGCAGTCTGTCAACCCGCATACGAGTGCGCATGTCGCCAAAGATGACGCTGGCCATCTTGCCGTCGATGCGCTCGATGGTGCCCACCGACGATGCACCCTTGATGCACACGCTGTCGCCGGCTGCCAATGGCTGCTGGCTGGCTTGGGCCTGCTGCCGGGCTTGCTCCTGGCGCTTCTGCTGTTGCTGCTGTTCGTTGGTGCGCTGCTCCTTGCGCTGCTGGCGTCGCTCCTTGCGCTGTTGAATCTGTGCCATCTTGCGGGCTATCATCTCGTCGTTGGCTTGGGTGTCGAGGTCGCTTACCTCCTGCTTGAACTGCTCCAGTTCCTCGCGGATGCGCTTGGTGTTTTCGCGTTCAGCCTGGCTCTCACGTATCTCGCGTATGGTGTTTTCGATACGTCGGTTGCTCTCGCTCAATATTTCTTCAGCCTCCTGCTTGGCTCGGCGCAGTATCTCCTTGCGCTGTACGCCAATCTGCTCGATATCATGCTCATAGCGTTCTATCTGGCGCTCCAGCTCCTTCTCGCGCTGATGGATATTGGTGCGCTTGTTTTCCCAGTAACGCTTGTCGCGAACGATATCCTGCAGATACTTGTCGCTCTGGATGTAGTCGGAGCCCACGATGTCGCTGGCTTGGCGTATCACCTCTTCGGGGAGTCCTATCTTGCGCGCAATCTCGATGGCAAACGAGCTGCCGGGGCGACCTATGGAGAGTTGGAACAGAGGCTTCATCTCGTGGCGGTCGTAGAGCATGGCACCGTTGGCCACGCCCTCGTGCTCGTCGGCGAAGTGCTTGAGGTTCTGGTAGTGCGTGGTGATGACGCCCCAGGCTCGGTGGGCAAGAAATTGCCCCAGCACACTCTCGGCTATGGCTCCGCCGATGTTGGGCTCGGTTCCGGTGCCAAACTCGTCGATGAGTATCAGTGTGGATGGATTGGCCTGCTTCAGCATGTTCTTCATATTGAGCAGGTGGGAGGAGTAGGTGGACAGGTCGTTCTCGAGACTCTGCTCATCGCCGATGTCTATCATGATGTCCTTGAACATACCCACGCGCGAGCGCTCGTCTACGGGGATGCCCAGACCACACTGTACCATATACTGCAAGAGTCCGGTAGTCTTGAGGCAGACGGACTTTCCGCCGGCATTGGGGCCCGAGATGATGAGTATGCGGTTGTCGGTGGTGAGCTCTATATTAAGAGGTACGAGCGCGGAGGGAGTGGCAGAGTTCTGCTTGAGGCGCTGCTCGAGCAAGGGGTGGCGGGCTCGGGTCCAGTCGATGATAGGGGTGGCAGTCACCTGAGGTTCGGCGCACTGCATACTCTCGGAGAGAGAAGCCTTGGCGTGTACGAAGTCGATGTCGGCCAGAAAGTCCTGGGAGAACAGTATCTCCTCGGTATGGGGGCGTATGTCGTCGGCCATCTGCTTGAGTATGCGGATAATCTCATGTCGCTCATCGCTCTCGAGCTCGCGTATATGGTTGTTGGCCTCGACCACCTCGGCAGGCTCCACATACACGGTGCGTCCGCTTGCCGACTCGTCGTGTACGATACCACCTATCTTGCGCTTCAGTCCTGGCGCCACGGGCAATACCAGTCGTCCGTCGCGTAGGGTGGGGGCTACGTCCTTGTCTACAAGTCCTTCGCTCTGTGCCGAGCGGAGTATTCCACCCAGTATGCGCGAGATGGAACCCTTGGTGCGTGCCAGTTCGTGACGGATTTCGGCTAATTTGGGAGAGGCGTTGTCCTTGATATGTCCGAACTTGTCTAATATGCGGTCGATGTCCTTCACTATCTGGGGCATGGGTATCACGCCCTCGGTGAGTGCCGCAAGGGCGGGGAAGATGAAGGCGGTATGTTCGTCGTCGGTATAGCGCTTGAGAAAAGCCACGACGTCATTCATCGTGGCAAGGGTGCGCATCAGCTCAAAGAGCTCAGTCTCTTCGAGGAATGTGCCCGTCATGCGGAGCCGCTTCATGCTTTCGCGAATATCGAAAAATGCATTTAGAGGGAAATCCTCTTCGCCCGAACGTATACGTTTCATCTCTCTAATCTGCTCCATAGAAGCATTGATGGCGTCTGCATCGGTCATAAACGCCATGTTGTCGATGCGCACGATGCCCAATGGTGAGAGACAACGCGAACGAAGCATGTCGCGAATCTCATGAAAACCTATCTTAAATTCGAAATTATCAGGGTAAATCATACCGCAAAGTTACCACTTTTCCTGCATAAGGATAAGGAAAACGGAAATAATTTGAAAAAAAATCTGCAAAAGTTTGGCTGAACCAAAAAAACTTAATACCTTTGCACTCGCTTTTACGGCACATCGACCTGCCAGCAATGATGAAAGCATTGGAGAGATGGTAGAGTGGTCGATTACAGCGGTCTTGAAAACCGCCGTACCGAGAGGTACCGGGGGTTCGAATCCCTCTCTCTCC
>ULVC01015236.1_pt1 | contig 9754 bp, 9 predicted proteins | sample 1958821 | NCBI WGS metagenome assembly ULVC01 (sample SAMEA4835769, study PRJEB28245) | human gut metagenome | biome: gut microbiome; material: fecal sample | place: Denmark | collected 2008 | reverse complement strand
CTCCGTCAGATTCGCTTTGACACCTTCTGCCAAGACGACATTTCCTTTTCTCCATTGTTCTGCAATGTCAATGGAAACAAGGTGGATGAAGAATCCGTAGGAAAGATTCAAGACTACTTGGAACAAAACTATGACTTGCGCCTTACTCAGAACAAGGTGTTCGAGATATTGAAGACCACAGCTTCTGAACGCAATTTCAACCCAGTTCAAGATTATATCCGCAAAGAGGAATGGGACGGCACACCTCGCATAGAGGCTGCCATCATCGACTATCTCGGTGCAGAAGACACTCCGCTCATCAGAGAACAGACCAAATTGTGGTTTGTGGCGGCTGTTGCTCGTGCCTTTGAGCCTGGTTGCAAGTTCGACAATGTGCTCACCTTGCCAGGACCACAAGGTATTGGCAAGAGTACTTTCTTCAAAGTCATAGGTGACAGATGGTTCAACGACTCTTTCTCGTTTGCAAGTGGCGACAAGGAAAAGGTGGAAACCATCACGAATGGCTGGATAATCGAAATCAGCGAACTGAACGGCATGAAGCGAGCCAACGATGCAGAAGCGGCAAAGGCTTTTCTAAGTCGTCGCAGTGATTGTATGCGCCCTGCCTATGGTCGCAAGCCAATAGAGTATCTGCGCCACAATGTATTTGCAGCCACCACTAACGAGACCAACTTTCTGCAAGGCGACAATGGAAATCGCCGTTGGTGGATAGTGCCTGTTCAAGGCAATGGTCATGTTTCTGATTGGCTCCATTCCCTACATTCTGTGGTGCATCAACTATGGGCAGAGGCTTACTCCTATTATATAAAAGGTACGAACCTCTATCTAAGTCCAGAATTGGAGGCAGAAGCCAATGAAGTGCAAATGTGTCATTCAAGCATTCTCAACGACCCTATCCTTGATGACATCAGGCTCTATTTGGAACGTCTTGTGCCAAAGGCATACGACACATGGAGCATTCCCATGCGTGCTGCCTACCAAAAAGGTGCATATACCGAAGCAACGCCTAATAGCAAGCCTGAGGTACTGCTAAACATGGTCTGCGCAAGACAGATTATAGAGGAGTTGCCCAACGACCTTGTACGAAGGAATCCTGCCAAGTACACCGCCCAGTACATCAATCGCCTCATGTCGTTGGTGGACGGATGGGAACGCAGTGAGCAGGAGAAGGTCAAAGGGTTGCACCCCTCATACTGTGACAAGACGGGACGGACGAAACATCCATGGATGAGAATAAGTGCTCAACAAAAAGAACAAAAGGGAAAAGAAGAAGATTGGCAGTCAGAACTACCATTCTGACCATCTCCTTTCTTTTGCTTCATGTCCCTTTGTCCCTAATATTTTCCTATAAAGCCTAAAAATAATAGCGTATAGGATAAACAAAGGATTTGTGCCTTTAACCGAGGGACAACTTGGGACATACGTTCGCTTGGCATCGCACTTTACAGCAGCCAAATCACCATCGAGTGATGAAAAAAAGATTTTTCCTATCCCTTTCTTTTCGTCAGCAGTCAATCTTGGCTGATGTGCTATCACCAGAGTCTGTACCTCCGTTAGCCGTAGTTTTTCGGGAGGTCTAAACAAGAAGTACCAGTGTCTGACGGTTTGGCTTCGCCCACCGCTTCCTACTGGCATCCTTGAATGTTCGCTGGCTCACATTGGCTATTCTTTATATCAGATATTCAACTTTCAAAAACGCATTTACAATGACAGAAGACAAAATCATTAGCACGGAGAAAACTTCACGAAAGAGACCTCCAAAGGACAAGCATATTGATGTCCGTTTTACAGACAACGAGTTCAACCATGTTTTGAAGAATGCCCGATTGTCGGGAAGAAGCAAGAGCATATATCTCCATGACATTGCCCTTGGCCACAAGCCTTCCCTACCGATGACCACAGAGCAGCAGGAAGCCTTGAAAGGATTGACTGGCGCAAGAGCGGAACTTGTTTACATACGCAATGCGCTTCATGCCTTGCCACAAGCAGAACGAAAGAAACTCTTCAAAAGAGCGGATTTCATGGAGCGTTGGCTTCAAGGTGTCAACGACATCATCAGGGAATGGAGCAACATCAGAGACCGTTTTATAGACATGATATGATAGCAAAAGCAGCAGCCATTCAGCATGGTCAGGCAATGACCAATTACGCTACAAAGAATAACCGCGCAGACATCGTTAAGACCAACCATCTTAGCGAGAATCTGCCTCCTATGGGTATGTGGGACGAAATGGTTCTGCACCAGTCTATGTTCAAGCAGAAGTATTCCAAGAAGCCTATTGAACTTACATCCATACGCTTTGAGATTTCTCCATCTGAGGAAGAAGCACGAAACTGGACGATGGAAGACTGGCAAAGATGCCTTGATGAGTTCATTCATGAGATAGACCATATCTCCAAGGTGAACCACATTGGCAAGAGAAAAGGCAAGGCTGCCACATCTGTCAAGCCTACCAATATTGCCAATTCCCAGTATTTCGCTGCTCTGCACCATGACTCCAAAAGTGGTATTCCCCATCTGCATCTGGTGGTAAACCGCCTTGACATGGATGGTAACCTCAATGATGTGAAGTTCATCGGTGAGCGTGCAGTGATGGCTGCAAAAGCCGTCAATCAGCGTCATGGGTGGAAAGATGCTATGGATATTCGCAAAGAGCGTATTGCAGAGATAACTAACGCTTGCATGGATGTGTTGCGTTCCATGTCTGCCTTTGACTGGAATGTCTATACCGATAGAATAAGGGCAAAGGGGTACAACATTGAGTTAATCCGCGACAAGACAGACCAAGCAAAGGTGCATGGGTATCGCTTCAAGTTTGGTAGAACGACCATCAAGGCATCTGAACTGGGTGTGGGAAGAAACCTCACGGCATCGAAAATCGGGAACACCTTCCGCAAGTTACATCCACAAACACCTGTTGCGACAAGTTTTGCATCAATGATTGCTAAGGCAAGTGAGGCTTCTCATTTTGTCAATGCGACACAATCAGAAGACTCTCTCAAATTCAGAAAGGTACTGCAAGTTGACGGCAAGCGTTTCAATATACAGATGCCAACGGATGCTTATGACACAATGAACAATTATATCGAAGTTCCCGATAATGGCTCTGCAAGCCATACCGACATAATGAATGTGGCGATGCTGCTCTTTATGAACTACCTTGATGCTGCCACCAGTATGTCGGAATCATGTGGCGGCGGTGGTAGTCCAGACTGTGGTTGGGGACGCAACAAAGACGAGGATGACCGTGACTGGGCAAGGCGTTGTGCCATACGAGCCAATTGGCTCTGCAAACCGATAAAGAGAAGCCGTAGAAGATAACATTAAACACTTATCAATATGGAAAGAAACAAGAAAGATGCAGCACAGGACGTGCTGAACCTGTATAATCAGATGCAGGAAGATGAAACCATTGAGAGCGGCAAGAAAGAAATTCATGCCACTCTCAATGAGATAGAGTCTGCAAAGGAAGCCCTCTCTTCTGTTAAGAGAGAACTTGCAGAAGCCAACCGAGCATTGGTGTCAACAATGAGCGCACTCTTAGCAGCCCAAAAGAGTACAGAAAATATCGTTGGCAGTATTTGTAATGCCATTGTCAAGGCAGAACAAAGCAACCTCAAAGTAGGCATCAACGATGAAGGTCTTGCCCTGCTGAATGAGCGAAATAGCACAGCAATTTCTGCCCTTAAGCAAGCCCTTGATGAGCATGAGAAGCGGATAAACAACCTATTTGTTCACCAACAGACGGAACTAAAGCGCATCCGAAACATTGAAGAAGGTGCTTACTTCAATGGTCGCACCTATGCTTGGATGTTTGGCTTGGCTTTTATAAGTTGGGCAATCCTCTTTGTAGAAATCACTATTTGGATATGTATCAAACTGTTTTAGAAAACTTCAAAACATAAAAAATATGACAGACAGCGAATATATCAAGACAAGCAACTGCCGATGCCCTTATAAGCTGGGCAAAAACTGGCATTAGACAGTTCGCCATGCGTGAAGCTGTAAACGACTATCTGGAGGCGAGCGGTGCAAACCGCTCCTCCATCGGTGGTGAAGAGACCATCCTTGCACACAGAAAAATAGCAGCCAACCGACTGGCGATTGACTGCATCTATGCTCTATCCAAAGAGGAAGTGTCCAAGGTGGATAGGGAGTTGGAGGGAATTGCTGTGGATGTGCCGAGACATGGGTGTGGAATGAAAAGATAGCACCTTATATCAGAGTGAAAATATCCATACTTTATAGATTGGTGTATCTTTGAATAAGTGTTTTATAATCAGACAATACCGTTTTACAAATCAGATATGCACTTGTCAAAATTGTCTTTATAGCATTATCTACCCTCTTTGATGTATACGCTTGCCCAAATTGCAATACACTAAGATATGAAGCATGTGCATGCATTGATATGTCCACTTATATAAAGCCAATGTATTCTGAAATTGCGGAAGAATTTGTAAACCATCTACAAAATGTATATTTCTTATTTCTATTATTTTCCCATTTTCTTTTACGAAAACAAAACCTTTTATGTTGTCGCCTTCATACCTCAAAATACCATTTATATCGTTTCTTGCCTTTTCGCTTATATCCAATCTTGCGATTACTCCAATAATATCATTTCTAAGTTTGTCAATTTCCTCTTTTTCTTTTTGTCCTTTTTCTAATAAACCGACAGGAATATCACGAAAATTCTGACGACAAGACAATCCTCTAATCTTCCATATAGAAAGTAGAATATCCAACTCTTCTTTCGTTTCTGTCGATATAAAGATATTACGAAACATAAAACATAATTCGTAGGCACTTCTTATCACAGGCAAAATCGAAGAGAAATCTACTATACGATTTGTACCTTTGACAAGACTAATGCCTTCTGTCATTTTCAAGATGGTATTAGTCTTCAGGCATATCATTTGCACAATACATTGCGCAATTTTGAAAAATTCTGGAACCTCATTATCTTTAGATTCCCACAATTGCCATGTCCGTTGGAGTTCGGACATGGCATTAGCACATTCTGTAACAATCGCGTCTTTTAGCATTGATTTTTCTTCAGTAGAATTCATATAAATTACATTTACTATTTAAATTTGATTGCCTTATTGAATTTTATATTTTTATTTATTGCTTATGCTAATATTTTCCCGATTGTAGTATCTGTGAATGTTCTCCAAATATCGAGTTTTATTGGCTTATAATCATCGAACATTTGTCCCACAAAATCAATCTCAAATACGAGTCTAAAGTCATTCTTGTCTTCATCTGGCTGCCCCTCTTTGCGAGTTCCGACACGAGCTATTTTAATAAAATACAAGTCTCTTATTCCCTTACTTTTCATATACGGCATGAAATAGTACAATTTGTTAAGAGCTACTGTGGAAGGGAACCTTTTTCCTGTATAATACACCTTTGCAGACCTATCAAGATATTGGTCAATATTATCCGCCTTGACCAAACTTACAAGAACATTCTTTGTCCTGTCAATATCCAAAAGACAAGTGCTGTCCATTTTATTTTCAACTATGCTTGTTGGATATTGCTCTTTTATCTCAGCGAAATCCACTTGTGGCACAACGAGAGTTTTTTGCAAAGAGTGTACAACATGCCACATCAATACAGGCGGTACTGCGTTACCTATTGCCTTATATTGACGAACCTGCGATACCGAGTCGAAACAAAAAGAATCTGGAAAAGATTGAATGCGAGCTGCCTCTCTTGAAGAAAAGCGTCTGTATCTTTCTCCGACCATATAAACAGGGTCTGTACTATTGAGACTTACCTTTGCCAAATGTGCACTGATGGTATTGCATGGTTCTATCAAAGACATGGCACGTCCTTTATTCATCTTTTCACGAACGGCCAACATTCCTGCAACAGCTTTCTCACTGAAGAACAATGTTTCATCATTATCTGCCTCTGCCATGATTACATCGCCAAGAACTTTTTGTTCAGAACTTCTAACCTTCATCGGGTAATGAAATTTCTGAAAATCTTCCATGTTTCGGAAACCTATAATAATGACACGTTCTCTTTTCTGAGGCACACCATATTCTGAAGCATTCAGCAATTTGTGTATAACAGTGTAGCCTGCATCCCTAAACTCTTTCATTATCATAGGAAATGCCTTGCCTTTATTTGCAGAAAGAATACCTTTTACATTCTCTGCTATAAAGAACCGTGGCTGACGCTCTTTCAGTATTTTTACCATTTCAAAGAAAAGCATTCCTCGCTCATCTTTATATCCAAGTCTTGGAGGATTTTGTGCAGAGATAGAGAAAGACTGACATGGGAAGCCACCAATAAGCATATCAAATTGTGGCATCTCTGCAATCTTAATGTCACGGACATCCTTTACCACACATTTATGGACAAAATTATCATTGTATATTTTTGTGCAGTATTCATCGTTGTCAACAGCATAGACAATTTCGAAAGGATTTTCTTTATACTCTTTCCCGAGATAAGAAAAGCCTCCTATGACTCCTAAATCCATGCCACCACATCCACAGAATAACGAAGCGACTTTTATCTTTTCCATGACAGTATTTTTGTAGGTTGAAAATGTTCCGTGGAGAATGATATTTCCATGCCATCGCGAGGATCCGCTTCAATTCTGTCACTTTTATATAATGCAACAGGATTGCGAAGGATGAAAAGTATTTTCTCTTTTTCACTTAACATAAGTCTATATACGCAATAATGTTCTCTTATAGTGTTTGCGACACGCCATTCGTTTGGCGACATATGGAAGCCATACATTTGTATTCGCTTCTTGCTGATGGTTGTCTTTACCTCAATATACCTATGGTTTTCTGTGCCGTCTGCTTCAAAGCTGTCAATGTCGAACCCTGGATGATAAGTCGGACTATCAACAATCTGAACGAGCTTAACAAACTCATCATAACCATTAATTTTAAGACGCATCTTTTCATGACCACAAATAATAGCCTCACCAAGATTACCAATATCCTTGGTTGTTTTGTCATCAGAAGTCACAACATCTTTTATTCTGTCTTCAAATACTACATCAATCTCCTCACTTTGGCCAATAATAGAGCGAATGTCGGTCTTAAACAAGTCTGGTTTCATGGAATTGTTGACATACTCAAACCATAATGGCTCGACTTTTGACAACTCCTTTGTTTCTATACTCTTCTTCTCATAGAATTTCTCATAACCACTAAACCAAGTTACGTCATTGGCAAAAGTATTAAGAGAGGCCAATTCGTTGCCTTTCATTGAATAATAGCCATTGTGTTCCTCTAACAAATTGGCAATCACCATATAATCAAGAATGTCCCCTGCATAACGTGTCATGTCGCCCTTAGAACGTGCTTTACCAGTAAGTGACAATGTCTTGGAGTCGTTTGGATTATAATACTTTACTCTCTTCTTTCTATTGCCAATAATAGTCTGAGCGACTTGATTTGATGTGACCTTGCCACTTGTAACACGAATATCATTGAAGATACAATATGTAGCTTCTTCTGCTGACATTGACATTTCTTTTTCACTACCATTTTCTCCCAACAACTGGTTGCCAGACATAAGCACTTGAATGATAGTCCGTGCAGGTTTGAACCTTATATCATGATAAATAATATCTTTCAAGTCTTGAGGTTTCATATGTCCTCCAGGAAATTGAAAAGAGAACAGAAACAACCTAAGGAATTGGGTTAAGTCTTGATTTTCATGAAGAAAGATGGACATCCTTGACGTTTCTGTAACACCAGCATCTTTATCCTCTTTATAAAAAGCAAACAATGCAGGAATTTCTGTGCGCCAATTGTTCAAGGTCTTATCTGCCATATCTATATTTCCAGGGAACATTTTTATGGCATTGAAAAACTTGACGCTGTATTCCTCACAAGAACATTTCGGTATCCGACAACACTCATTAGCCATATAGAGCAAAACATTCTCTATGTTGCTTTTGAAACGTGGTCTTACAAAATGTATTCTATGCCAATATTTATCTGGCACTTGATAGTATGTTATTTCTTTGTTTGCCATAACGTGTTTGATAATTGTTGAGCAATAGCCTTTGCCATAAGAGGTGGCACGGCATTACCCACTTGTTTATATTGACTCGTCTTACTGCATTGGAAAATGAAATCATCAGGGAATGACTGTATTCTTGCACTTTCTCTCACTGTTGGAATTCTGTCCCATTTGTAATGAAAGTGATGACGATGCCCCGTGTCTATGGTTATGCTCGGTTTCGTGCTACACAATCGTGTCCAAGCAATATGCACTTTTCTTGTTTGCTGCAAGTCTTTGGGCAGGTCTTTATAATTTCCTCCGTCTGGAACCATTGCTATGATTTCTTTTGTTTTCTCATTGTGTATGGTGATTTCATGATTATAAACTCCACAACTGTTTTTGCGAGCATAACGTTGAAAGTCACAGATGGGTTCTGTTGGATATGGTGTCCCATCTGCAAGAGAGTCTTCTGTCAAATCACTCAGAGCTTCAAAGGATGTTACTTTTTCCATTTTGTATGGTTCTGGAAATACGAAGTCTCTTCCATCCGCCAACCCAACGAAGACTGCCCTTCGCCTGTTTTGGGGTACTCCGTAATCCGAAGCAGTGACAACCTGGACTCTTACCTTATAACCAAGGCTTTCGAAATCCTTAATGATGGAATCCTTCACCATGCCATTACCTATACTGAGAATGTTAGGGACGTTTTCCATAACGAACGCATGAGGACGGAAACAATCTACAAAACCAACAAAGGCCTTGTATAGTTTGTTTCGTTCATCTTCAATTATCCTTTTCCCCGCAACAGAAAAACCTTGGCAAGGAGGACCGCCAATTATTACATCAACATTGGAAATGTTGTAGTCTTCCTTTATTTTATATGGGTTAAGCGTTGCCAAGTCTCCACAAAGCGTCCTTGCGTCCTTTCTGTTATAAGCATAGGTTGTCAGTGCATCCTTCCAATTGTCAATTGCAAGAACGCCTGTAAAACCTGCCATTTCGAACCCTAATGATAATCCTCCACATCCAGAAAACAGGTCTATAAATGTATGTCTATTTTTCATTCTGTTATTCTATTATCAATTTCATTTGCCTAAATTTGTTCAAACCGAACGAGTTCGGAAAGCTCTACGCCAAGCAGTTTGGCAATTTTTACCAGATTTTCCAAATCTGGTTGTGAAGTGTTCGTACACCACTTAGATATTGTCGTTTGGTCTTTACCCAATTGTTCGGCAAGCCACTTGTTAGTCTTCTTTTTATCTACAAGGACTACCTTAATACGGTTTATATCTTTGTTTGCCATATCAAAATACATTATTATTTTGCAAAGGTACGAAAATCGGTTGTGAAAGCATCAAATTCGCCCTGTTTTAGTGCTTGTTTGGCAAAGAAAATGAATATATAGCATTATTCTGATAGATTATCACACTTAATAAATATCACTTATTCTATTTTCTCAAACCCCTCAACCAACCCCGAAATAACTCTTCTCGCACGTTGCCACTTAGAGCTACTTGACACAACAAACTCTTTATGATTGATTGTGATGAACGAATCAACCCTTTGGGCTGGGTCATACTTGTATTCTCGACCAGAGAAATGATTTACAGCACGCAGGAAAGTGGCGAAAGACACATTGGGGGCAAGGTGGTTGGTACGCAGTAGTGCTGCCTTGATGTAAGCGGTCTCATATTCATGCTCCATATCATTGAGTGCAGATAGAATTGCTCCTTTCAATGCAGACTTATCCTCTGCGATGAGGAT
>ULVC01023648.1_pt1 | contig 9757 bp, 8 predicted proteins | sample 1958821 | NCBI WGS metagenome assembly ULVC01 (sample SAMEA4835769, study PRJEB28245) | human gut metagenome | biome: gut microbiome; material: fecal sample | place: Denmark | collected 2008 | reverse complement strand
GGATAAACGTGGTTGAGGGCTCTTGAGCGAAGGCTAGGATTTGGATGGCGCCATCGGGTTGCTTGCAACCGGCAATGCCGGAAACCTTGGACGAGCCAAGTTCGATAGCTACTATGAAGTTGTCTTCTGTTGCCATTATATTTGTTTTTTTGAATTATCAGAGTGAAAGGGGCTTCTGCTCCCGGATTGAAAAGAGCCGGGAATGTCCCGGAAAAATCCCGTTGCCGGGTGTTTGTCTGCTTAGCCCGCCTCCGCCAGAAAATGGCCTTTGGCAGCTTTGTGCTTTTAAGCAGATATTCCCCCGGCAGTATTTGTCGGGGGGAAATGGAGCCGCAATCAGCTGTGTTTGCGGGGAGTGCCTTTACGGCCTACTATTTGCGAAGTGTGCTCAACCGAGATTTCGCGGTATTTGTTCCAGCCCACCTGCGGTAACACTTTTTCATAGAAAGTGTAGAGGTTGCGGAATTTCGTTGATATGTTATTGGCATTGCCAAAGTCGATGATGTGGTTTCCCACTCTCGGTACCAATTGCAGGTGCTCGTTTGGCAGCACGTTGATTTGTTCGATTTGGTTGTTCCAAAAAGCATCGTCGCGCAGAAAGCGTCCCATAGCCACCAGGTGCTGTTGGGCGAATTTCGACGAAATGTTTCCCGTTGCCACCACCATGTCGGCCACATATCCCGCCGGTTTGAGTTTGCGTCCCCGGCTGTCGAGGTAATAGTCCTCGCCATTGTTGCTAATGATGCGCATGAGCGGCAGACGCTGCACGATGAGGATGTTGACCGTTCCGTTGGGTGCCTTGTAGCAAGCCACAGAGTCGATAAACTGGTTTTGCTTCAAAGACATTTCGATGGTTTCGCTGTTAATTTGGTGCATGGCTTTACCGATAGGGTAGAGCTTTGCCTTTCGCAGCAATCTGTCGGCTTCGTCGCCAGTGATAAATCCGGCGTGCGTACTGTCGGCGATGGTGTAGTTCAGAGCCGTACACAGCGTTTTGTTTTCCTTTTGTGTAAGGTTGGTAAACGCAAATCCAAGGTAGGCAATCAGCGCTACCAGCAAGAGGAGTTTTAATACGGTCTTCATCCTTCCAACTTATCTGTTTTTAAGACTGTTCCATAATTTGCTTAAGCTGGGGTATGTAGTTCACCACATCGCCCGCGCCCAGCACAATGAGCACATCGTAATTACCCTTTCGCACCACTTCGGGAAGTTCGTCTTTGCTAATCAGCATTTTCTGCATATCGGGTCGCAGGTTGTCGTAAATCAACTGACTGCTGACGCCTTCGATGGGCAGTTCGCGTGCCGGATAGATTTCCGTAAGAATCACCTCGTCGAGCAGCGAAAGGCTTTCGGCAAACTCTTTATAGAAATCGCGTGTACGCGTATAGAGGTGGGGTTGGAAAACGGCTGCCACTTTGCGTCCGTTGAATACCTCGCGAACCGAAAGAATGCTCTGGCGTATTTCCTCAGGGTGGTGGGCATAGTCAGAGAGCAACACGTGGCGGTCGGTTTTCAATGCAAAGTCGAAGCGGCGATCGACGCCAGCAAAGCTCAGCATGGCGCGTCGAATTTCATCGGCTGTGGCACCGGCTATCTGCGCCAATGCCATGGCGGCGATACCATTGTCGATGTTGATGCTCACCGGCACACCTAATTCCACGTTGTCAATACACTCAATGGGCGAAACAAAGTCGAACACGATACGTCCGCCACCGATACGGATGTTTTCAGCGTGGAAATCACCCTCGTTGCGTGCATACTCGTAGCGTCTTACTCCCTGTTGCAGTTCATCCTTCATTTTCAGTCCGCGGTGAATAATCAGTGCACCGCCGGGTTGAATGAGTGTGGTGTAATGGTGGAAACTTTCAAGGTAAGCCTCTTCAGTGCCGTAGATGTCGAGATGGTCGGCATCGGTTGCCGTGATGACTGAAGCAAAGGGGCGCAAGTGATGGAACGAGCGGTCGAATTCATCAGCTTCAATAACCACAAACGGACTTTCCTGATTCAGCAAGTAGTTCGTTCCGTAGTTTTTCGTAATGCCTCCTAAAAAGGCATTGCATCCCACATGGCTTTCGTGCAGCAGGTGTGCTGCCATCGAAGTTGTAGTGGTTTTGCCGTGCGTACCGGCCACACACAAGCCCTTCATTGAGCGGGTCAGTGTGCCGAGCACTTCGGCGCGTTTTTGTATGTTGAAACCGCCTTGGCGGAAATACGTCAGTTCGCGGTGCGTTTCCGGGATAGCCGGTGTGTAAACCACGAGCGTATGCTCCTTGTCGCGGCATTCGGCCGGAATAAGTTCGGGATTGTCATCGTAGTGAATGTCAGCCCCTTCGGCTCTCAGTTCCTCCGTCAGGTTACACGGTGTGCGGTCGTATCCGCCAACAATCATACCCTTCGATAAGAAATAGCGCACCAATGCGCTCATGCCGATTCCGCCGGCACCGATAAAATATACTGCGTTCATTATTAGCAAGTGGGAGTTGAACTATGAGAAAAAACAGCCGTGGCATTTCAGTGAGTCTGCTCATGCCGCCGATTTTTCCGTTGTCTGCAATTTCAGGCTTTCTGCATTTGATTCATGGCCAGTTTGATAACTTCGTCCGCAATGTCCGAAGCCGCGTTGGGTTTCGCCAGTTGCAGGATGTTTCGTCCCAGACTTTCCAGTTTTGCAGGATCCGTCACTGTGTTGATAGCCTGCGGCAACAGGATGCGTCTGGCTTCGGCATCCGTTACATAAAGAGCCGCATTTTGCTGAACCAGCGCCAAAGCGTTTTTCGTTTGGTGATCCTCGGCCACGTTGGGCGAAGGCACCAGGATAACCGGTTTACCCAGCAGGCAGAATTCCGAAATACTTCCGGCTCCCGCTCTTGAAATCACCAAGTCGGCGGCCGCGTATGCCTCGCTCATGTCGCTGATAAAGTCCGTCACAATCAAGTTTTCCGGGCAGCCACGTCGTTGCAGTTCGTTGTGAATTTCTTCACTGTAATACTTACCTGTTTGCCAGATGAACTGCACCTTTTGTTGCTGTTTTACCAAAGGCAGGTTTCCGAGGATGCTATCGTTGATGGTGCGCGCACCGAGCGATCCGCCCACAATCAGGATGGTTTTCTTACCTGGCACCAGTCCGAACCGTCTGACCGCTTCATCCTTGGTCAGTGCAGTGTTTAGCAGGTTCTGTCGTACCGGATTGCCGGTGAACAGTATTTTGTCAGCCGGGAAAAAGCGTTCCATGCCATCGTAGGCCACACAGATTCTCCGGGCATTTTTAGCAAGCAGTTTGTTTGTAACGCCGGCATACGAGTTTTGTTCCTGCAGCAAAGTCGGGATACCCATTGACTCAGCCATGTTCAGCGTCGGTCCGCTGGCATAACCGCCAACGCCCACCGCTACCTGCGGTTTGAACTCGCTCAATATTTCGCGAGCCATGTTCCGGCTCTTCATGATTTTAAAGAGTACGGGAATATTCTTCAGCCAGTTCTTGCGGTTGAAGCCCACAATAGGCAATCCCTTGATGGGATAGCCGGCAGCAGGCACGCGCTGCATTTCCATGCGTCCTTCTGCTCCCACAAATAGAATCTTGGCATCCGGACGTTTTTCGCGGATAGCATTGGCTATTGATACTGCGGGAAAAATGTGGCCACCTGTGCCACCTCCGCTGATGATGACCCTTAATTCGTCGTTCATAATGGTTCTCGCTAAGTAGGTGTGGCTGTTTCTTTCCGGCCGCCCGTTTCGGGGCAATCGGGCCGAGGCAGACGGGGTGGAAAATACCTTCCTCACGGGGTCCTACCTGGCCGGTTCATTAAGTCGACTGCCGGAAATACGCTGAAATTTATGTTAAAACAACCTCAATTTCTTTGGTCATAAATAGGTGCATTTTTCTTTCTCCACCTACTTATACACTACACGCGCAAAATTAGCAATAATTTTTCGGAGTTTCTCTGTTTCGTCGTAGAATTTCATAAAGAAATAGAAAACAGTGTTTTCCGATTGCCCTATTTTAGGGCCAGTCAATCTGCTTGGTGTTAAAAGTTGAAAAGTTTTTTCAGAGCATTTCTGCCAGTTCTTCCACGCTGTCAGCCACTTGAAACAGTTCGCCGGGCTTTTCCGACACCAGGCCCTGTCGGCACAAATCGTCGACGGCTTCGAGCAGTTTGTTCCAGCAGCCGTCGATGTTGAGGAATATCACCGGTTTCCGTTCGATGCCGATTGCGCTGTTGGCCAACACCGTAAACACTTCGTCGAGCGTACCGATTCCTCCTGGCAGAGCCACGAGCACGTCGCTTTCGCGGTTCATCATAGCTTTGCGGTCGGTCAGGTCCACACAGCGAAAGGTCACATCCACGGCCTCGCTTTCAAGTCCGCGTGCCACGATGATGTCTGGCACCATGCCAAACACGCGTCCGCCGTTGGCTTTCACGCTCTGTGCCAATGTTTCCATCAGTCCTTTGCGTGCACCGCCATACACCAGCGTACGTCCGGTTCGTCCGATGAGTTCGCCCACTTTTTGTGCAGCCTCGGTGTAGCTTTCGGGTAAATCGGCTTTTGATGAAAGGTAAACGCCTATTTTCTGATATTTCATAATGAGTCTGTCTTCGAATTTAAACAAAAGAGATGATTCTTAGGCAGCGTGTATACCGCCTTTACCTGAGCAAAGGTACAAACGTCAAGGCACATAAACCAAATACCCTCACACACTTTTTTTGCTGCTGAGCCCACTCTCTGCTCAAATGCATCACAATTCCTTCGCTGTCAACAGTTGTCTATGTAAAAAAAATATTCCACACGGAAACCGGTGGAATGTGTATGGAATAGATTAAGGGTGGTTCTAAAAATCAGATTTCTTAGAACCACCCTTAAGGGATTAGCGTGCAGCGATGCACTCAATTTCAACGCGAGCGCCCTTCGGCAGCGTCTTCACGGCTACAGCCGAACGGGCGGGGAAGGGAGCTTCGAAGAACTGGGCATACACCTCGTTCATCTCAGCAAAGTCGGCCATGTCGGCAAGGAATACAGTGGTTTTCACCACGTTTTGCATGCTCAGTCCGGCTTCTTCCAGAATGTGCTTCATGTTCGTGAGCGACTGCGTCGTGAGTTCTTTGATACCTCCTTCTGCAAATTCGCCGGTGGCAGGGTTGATGGGCAACTGACCCGAAACGAACACCATGCCGTTAGCCTCGATGGCTTGGCTGTAAGGACCGATGGCTGCGGGAGCCTGTGCGGTTGCAATGGCTTTTTTCATAAATCTATTGGTTTTTTTGAGGGGTATACAGACCACTGCCTATAACCGGCACAGTCTGTATCCCGTTTTTTTTAGTAAATAATTTCGTGCTGTTGATACCGCCAAACGTTTCACGGCCTGCGGTATCGGCAAAGCGTATTACTTCAAGTAATCGTCGAAGTAGCGTGTAATGCGGTCGTGCAGGTGCACCATGTCGTGGCCCATCATGTTGTGGCCATCGCCGGGGTACACAAAGTAGTCGGGCTGCGTGCCGCAGTCAATGCAAGTGCGCAGGAACGACAAACTGTGTTGCAACACACACGTCGGGTCGTTGTATCCCACAATAATTTGCAAGCGTCCCTTCAGGTTCTTGGCCTTGTTCAGCAACGACGTTTTTTCGTAGCCCTCGGGGTTTTCCTGCGGCGTATCCATGTAACGTTCGCCGTACATCACCTCGTAGAACTTCCAGTCGATAACCGGACCGCCGGCCACACCTACTTTGAACACATCGGGGTAGCTGCACATCAGGTTCGTCGTCATAAAGCCGCCGAACGACCATCCGTGAACGCCCAGGCGGTTCGCATCGACGTAGGGCAAGCTCTTCAGGAACTTCACGCCCTCCATCTGGTCCTGCATTTCCACTTCGCCCAAGTGGCGGTGCGTCACGCTTTCGAATTCAAAGCCGCGATGCTCCGAACCGCGGTTGTCCACCACGTAAATCACATAGCCGCGCTGTGCCATATAAATTTCCCAGGGGCGTGCCAGATACTCGAACGATTCGTCTACGTTGTGTGCGTGCGGACCACCGTACACATATACCACAGCCGGATACTTCTTGTTCGGGTCAAAGTCAACGGGCTTCACCAATCGGTAGTACAAGTCGGTTTTGCCATCAGCAGCCTTGATTGTTCCCGAAGTGATTTCAGGCATGTTATAGTCCTTGTTGGGCGATTCTGCACTGTGCAGCATCATGCGTTTCGGTTTGGCAGTGCTCACCAAGTCCACCTGGCGGAACACAGCCGGAGCCGACCAGCGGTCGAACAGAAAAGCACCCGTAGCACTCAGCTGCGCATGGTGCGTACCAATGCCGCTGTCGAGCAGCGTGCGCTTACCGTCTTTCAGGCTCACCGCATAGTGGTTGTGGCGAATGGGCAGTGCCTCATTGCTCTTGATAATCAGGCTCTTTTCCTTTTCGTTGAAGCCTACGAACTGAATCACTTCAAATTCGCCCTTCGTCAGTTGCTTCAGCGTTTCGCCCTTTGTGTTCATCAGATACAAGTGGTTATAACCATCCTTGCGGCTCTGCATCACAAACAGGCTGTTATCCCAAGGCAGGAACACGATAGGGTTCTGCGGCTCAACATAGCGGCTGTTCGTTTCAGTGTAAATCACACCCTTGCGTGCACCCGTCTGTGCATCGTAAGCCACGAGTTCGGTCTTGTCCTGCGTGCGCGGCAGTTCAAACATGTAAATCGTCTTCTCGTCCGGACTCCATGCAATGTTCGTAAAGTAACGATCCGTCGGGTCGCCAGCCTGTAAGTAAAGCGTTTTGCCGGTGGTCGGGTTATACACACCCACCGTCACCTTATGGCTCGTCATGCCCGCCATCGGATACTTTTCAGGAGCCAGCTGAGCCACACGCGGCGTATTGTCCACCAGTGGGAAATCCGTCACCATCGTCTGGTCCATGCGGTAAAAGGCCAGTGAATTGCCTTTCGGACTCCAGAACAAACCGCTGTGAATGCCAAATTCATCGCGGTGTACGCTCATGCCGTATTGCAATTCGCGGTTACCGTCAGTAGTCACCTGCACGGTTTCTCCCTTAGCGTTCGTCACGTAAATGTTCCAGTCCTTTACAAAAGCCTCTGCACGGCTCGACGTATTAAAGTTGCGAGCCTGTGCGCCGGCCGTTACGGGCTGTTGCCATTCCACCTGTTTTTTCTTCCAGTTGTAAAGCAAGCGCAGTTTCTGCGTGCTCAGTAAAGCCACGGGCTGGTCGGCATAGGGAAACGAAGTTCCCATCAGGTTATACACCTTACCATATTTAGCCGTGTCGATAGCCGCATTCACCTCCTCTGCCGTAAACAGCGGTTCGTATTTAGCGCGGCGTCCCTTATCGTCGGTCAGCATCTTCACGTCTTCCACGTTGAGCTCCACCAATTTGTCGCCCCAGAAGTTAGCGTAAATGTTTTTCGGTTGGCGGTTCCAATAGTCCGTACCGCCCCACATCAGTTCTTCCAGCGTCAGTTGTTTGTTGCTATTCTGTGCCATAGCCGGTAATGTCAGCAGCGTCATGAATGCTGCGAGCATGAAATACTTTATTCTCATACGTTAATGATAGGTTGATCGTGAGCCAAACAGCATAGCCTTTCGGACGGGTCAAATTCTTATGTGCATCCCAGCTCCGGCATACTATGCCAACGGGCGGACCATTCAGAAGTCCAATCCGACCTCTGTTTGCACCGCCCGTTTATTTTATGGGTCTGTCGTAAAGCTCGGCAAACCCTTTATTGTCGTTCAGATTGAAAATCAATCCTCGTCGTAATCTCTGCGAAACGATTTTTTCTTTTTAAAGTCGCCTCCCTTCTTGAAGTCGCCACCGCGTTTGAACGAGCCTTCGCCTCTTTTAAAGTCGCCGCCTCGTTTGCGGTCACCGCCTTTCTTGAAGTCACCTCCCTTTCTGAAGTCACCGCCTTTCTTGAAGTCGCCTCCCTTTCTGAAGTCGCCACCTTTCTTGAAGTCACCGCCCTTTCGTCCTTCGTCGCGTGCGCTTTTGCCGCCGCCCAGGTTGCTGTTTTCAAAGTAGCGGTGTTTGTGACGCAGAATCAGGTACTGGTCGTCAAGTTCGTCCTCGCCCTCTCCGCGTCGCAGTGGGTTGTCGCTGAATCGCTGTTTGAACTCCTCGCGGTTTGTTTTGAATCGTTTGCTGTCGCTCATCAGTCTGCGCTCCTCGTCAGTCTTGATTTTGCCGCCCTGTGCGCGGAAATCGCCCAGTTTACCTTGGAAAAGCTGGTATTTGCGGAAGTCACAGTCGAGCGAACCGTTAAACAGCTGAATTTTGAAGCTGGCACGCAGGCCGATGTTTTCGAAGAGTTCCTGTTTCGACGAAATGATCCAAGCCTCGCCGCCCGAGAACTCGTTTTTCATCACCTTACCGATGTGCTGATACAGGTTCAGCAAGTCGGGCGGTGTCAGTCGTTCACCGTAGGGCGGATTCGTCACAATCAGCGCATTCTCCGACGGACGCGTAAATTTGCGGAAATCCTGTTGTTTCAGCACCACGATGTCGGCCACGCCTGCGCTCTTCACGTTCTTTGTAGCCACCTCGATAGCCGGCAGGTTAATGTCGTAGCCGTATATCTTATGGTCAAATTCGCGTTCCTGCGAATCGTCGTTGTATATTTCGTCCAGCAGTTTGCGGTCAAAGTCCTTCCATTTTTCAAAGCCGAATTCCTTGCGGAACACACCCGGATAAATGTTGCGTGCCATCAGCGCCGCCTCAATGAGTAACGTACCCGAACCGCAGAAGGGGTCGATAAAGTCTGTATCATACTTCCATCCCGTCAGTTTAATCAAGCCGGCAGCCAGCACCTCGTTGATGGGAGCCTCTACGCTGCCCACGCGGTAGCCGCGAATATGCAGGCTTTCGCCCGATGAGTCGAGCGATAGCGTACAGTCTTCGTCGGCGATGTGTATGTTCAGTTTCACGTCAGGGTTGGTGATGCGAATATTCGGACGTTCGCCAGTAGTATCGCGGAAGTAGTCAACGATAGCATCCTTCACCTTGTACGCCACGAATTTCGAGTGGCGGAATTCGGTTGAAAACACCACTGAATCCACTGCGAAAGTCGTATTTGTGTCGAGATACTTGCTCCAGTCAATGCTGCGTACAGCTGCATACACCTCATCGGCATCTTTAGCTTTAAAGTGCTTCACGGGCATCAAAATGCGTATTGCCGTTCTCAGGCAGAAGTTGGCCCGGTACATCATGGCCTTGTCGCCCGTAAACGACACCATACGTCGGCCAATGGCTACGTTATTGGCACCCAGTTCAATCAATTCTTGTGCCAACACCTCTTCGAGTCCTTGAAAGGTTTTGGCAATCAGTTCAAATTCTTGCATGCTGTTTGATTTGGCTTATGGAGCGTGCTGTTGTTTCCGACACTCCTTTATGTGAGTGGCCTTGCTTTCAATAAATAATTAACTTGAATGGCTCAAGGCGTTAGTTTTAGGTGGATGATTGTGTGGTTTTCTCCCTTGTTCTTCAGCCTCATTGTGGGGCATTCGGGGCAGAGGTCACCATTTCGCATCCTGAAGGGCAAAATTAAAAATTTTAAGTTGGTCAACAAAATTATTTGCCATCTTAAGTAGATGTTCCTGATTATTTTTACTTTTAAATCGGTGTTATTGTGTCGTAGCTGGTTGTTCCTGAGCTGCTTAAATGCAATGAATGTCCACCTATCTTGGACGTAATCACATACTTGAAAGCTCGGCTCAGTCACAAAAAGTATGTGGTAAAATCAACAATGCATCCGG
>ULVC01045913.1_pt1 | contig 9763 bp, 9 predicted proteins | sample 1958821 | NCBI WGS metagenome assembly ULVC01 (sample SAMEA4835769, study PRJEB28245) | human gut metagenome | biome: gut microbiome; material: fecal sample | place: Denmark | collected 2008 | reverse complement strand
TGTAATTGAATTTTAAAATTATCTAAGTCAGTAACAGATGACACCGGCCAATGTCTTATTCTGTTCCGCTTAAACGTTATCACCGGCGAATCCTTTTGCCGGAATAATAATGGGATTCCTGGGCATCCCACAATTATCATATGATTATGTAACTTTTTTCCGTTACATTTTTTATATCGGACACGTAGTTTAATTAATTAACCTTTTGTATATTGTTTAATAAAAAAAATTTATTCCTTTTCTTTTCCTAACAGCTTGTCCCTTTTAGCACCGAGAAAATGATTGAATCTTTCGGATTGATTATTCCAAATTCCTCCGATTGGTATATAGTTTTTTCAAGAGGTGATAATAGATTTATGATTAAAAAATAGTGTGGTGCCGGTACTTGAAGGAGATTCTCCAAAATTAATTGATGAGTGGCAGGCACTTGGCTTTTTTTTGATTACACCTCCAAAATTCTTCTTTCATGACTCCTGTTAGTTGTTTCTAACCGCATAGTAATACTCAAAAAAATTAATGTCAATTTCTTTTATATTATTGATTTTTTTTATCAGGTTTGCTATTCTGTAAAAAGGTTATATATATTCATAATAAGGATGAATGTTTCTACTAGCTGCCGCAAACAGTTATCTATAATCTATTATAGGTGAACTGTCTGTGGTTTTTTTATGCCCAAAACAACACAGGAGGTTTTTAAATGAAACATTATGACATTATTGTAATCGGTGCAGGGCCGGGCGGTATATTTGCGACTTACGAGCTGGCAAAGAAAAATCCAGACCTGTCCATCGGTGTATTTGAAGCGGGACACCGGTTATCTGACAGAAAGTGCCCTATTGACGGTGACAAAATTCCCGCCTGCATTAAGTGTAAAAGCTGTTCAATCATGAGTGGTTTTGGCGGTGCAGGTGCATTTTCTGACGGCAAATACAACATTACCAATGATTTTGGCGGAACATTGTACGAATACATAGGTAAGCAACAAGCCATAGAATTAATGAAATATGTAGATAAAATTAATATGGAACACGGAGGCGAGGGCACCAGACTTTTTTCAACTGCGGGTACACAGTTTAAGAAAATCTGTATGCAGAACAAATTAAAACTTCTTGATGCTTCTGTCCGTCACCTCGGAACGGATATAAATTATGTTGTTCTTGAAAATCTCTACAATGAATTGAAGGAAAAAGCTGATTTTCACTTTGATACACCTGTTGTATCAATAAACCGTACCGATAACGGGTATCGTATTAAAACAGCTTCCGATGAGTTTGAATGTGAGAACTGTATCGTATCTGTGGGCAGAAGCGGCAGTAAATGGATGGAAAATATATGTCATGAAATGGACATCCCTACTAAATCAAACCGTGTTGACATCGGTGTACGTGTTGAACTTCCTGCCGTTATTTTTTCACATCTTACAGATGAATTATACGAGAGTAAAATCGTATACAGGACACAGCAGTTTGAAGATAATGTCCGTACTTTCTGTATGAATCCACACGGCATTGTTGTTAATGAGAACACCAACGGAATCGTAACCGTCAACGGCCACAGTTATGAGGGTGAGGAAATGCAGACAGAAAATACTAATTTCGCACTCCTTGTTGCAAAGCATTTTTCTGAGCCTTTCAAGGATAGCAACGGTTACGGCGAAAGTATTGCCCGCCTTTCCAATATGCTTGGCGGCGGTGTAATCGTACAGCGTTTCGGCGACCTTGTCAGAGGCCGAAGAAGCAATGAGACCCGTATAAGAGAAGGTCTTGTAACACCTACTCTCAAGGCTACACCGGGTGATTTAAGCCTTGTGCTTCCGAAGCGAATACTTGACGGAATTATCGAAATGATTTATGCCCTTGATAAAATTGCTCCCGGCACCGCCAATGATGATACATTGCTTTACGGTGTTGAGGTTAAATTCTACAATATGGAAGTTGAACTCAATGAAAATCTTGAATGTAAATATGACGGTCTGTACATAATCGGTGACGGCAGCGGTGTTACCCACTCCCTTTCACACGCCTCCGCAAGCGGTGTCTATGTAGCCAGACATATCTGTGAAAAATAAGAATCTATCTGCCCCGGATTCACATGAATCCGGGGTGATTTAATATTATTTTGTAAGAACTTTTTTACAATATCTGTGTGCACCACACTTAGGGCATATTAGTTTTCTCTTAGTCAGTGTATGCGCTGCCATGATATATGATTTCATATCAGGGATAAATCGTTCATGACATTCAGGACATTCAAAAGCCCCTGCTTCTCTGTCCATAATGCACGCAACTGCAATTCCTATTATCATTACAACTATACCAATTACAATAAATGTTATTCTGACACCAGTCCTCATATCAAACATTCCCGCAACCATAAATAGAGGAACGGTGGCAAGTATTGTTAATATGCCTACCATTACCGACAAGATTATTTTCTTTTTATTTTCCTGTGCTTCTTTAACTAAATTCACCATATTTTCCTCCGCCTTCTTACGATATTGCTCTTCAGAAACCCTTTCTCCTGAGAGCAATTCATTAACTGTTATATCAAGTTCACTGCATAATGGAATCAGAAGTGATACTTCAGGAAATCCGTTTCCCCGTTCCCATTTAGAAATTGTCTTATCACTTATTCCAAGTTTTTCGGAAAGAATCTTCTGGGTGTATCCCTTCCTTTTCCTTTCTTCTGCAATAAATCCGCCAATCTTTATCTGGTCCATCCTTTTCCTCCTTTCATGGTCATAATATCCTTTGTGCATCATATTTTAAACCCACAATTCGTAGAATATAGTGAATTTATGCGGATTCTACGATTCGTGGAGAATTAAATATTTATTCCGTCGTATTTTCCTTTCCTGACATATAACCCGATAGCGTTGGTTTGTTCTACCCATTCAGAAATACTTGGCGTGAAAGTCAATAATCCGGCTTGTTTTTTAAAGTGTTCAGATTCGAACACTTTAAAATTAGGATTATAAATTTTCTCCTATGTTGACAAATATTCAAGAGTAGCTCTATTTCTAAGCCAATTTCTAACTACATCCGCTGCCCTTGAATTATCAGATTTGGCTGCTGCCATATCCGTTATACATATATAATCATCAATATCCGCTCTGGATATTGTGATAGGGATATTTTGTACCGTGATAACTCTATTCTTGTCCATTCCGCTCCTCCTTCTTAATCATATTCTCACTCTTAATATAGTAAGCCAACAGCCTCAAAACATAATCCGGTGCATTACGGGTTCCACGCTCCCATTCGGTAACCGTCCTGTATGGTATGTTAAAATGCTCGCAGAACTCCTTGCGGTTCATTCCTGTTGCTTCACGAATTTTCTTTATCTCAATCTGACACTCTGTTAAATTCTCCATGGATACAGTCTCCCTGTTTTACACATTGTGTATATTGTATCATATATTTTTAGATTACACAATGTGTAAATTATTAAATATAGAAATACCTCAGACCACGGCTGTCAAAACCGCAATCCGAGGTGTATATAATTACTGTAAATCCTCAAAAATCTGTTCCGGAGTAATACGGTTCTCTTTTAAAATCTCATCTACTGAATATCTGTCAATAAACTCCTTCTTTAAGCCATAATTATAGACTTTCATATCCGTTGCGGCATAGAAAGCTGCAATCTTTTCGCCAAATCCGCCGTCAAGTATTCCGTCCTCAAGGGTTACTACTTTTGTATGGTTCTTTTTGAGGTCCTCAAGCATTTCATTGTCAATACCTGTAATGTATCTTGGATTGATAAGTGTTGGTGCCACTCCTGTCTTGTAGGCAATTAACTCTGCTAGCTTTTCACCAATCTGATAGAAATCACCAAGTGCAATAATTGCAATATCCTGTCCTGACTCTGTCACTTTATATCTGTTGATTACGCTGTAGTCTGCGTCTGCTTCTTTACCTGTTCTGATTACGCCGTTGCATGGGATTCTTATTGCCACAGGATGTTCATTCTGTTCAATACTCCATTCAAGCATGGCAAAATATTCCTCACAGCTTGTAGGTGCAAGGTACACAAGATTAGGAATATTGGACATCATAGGAATGTCATATATTCCAAGGTGGGTAACGTCATTCATGCCATATACGGAAGCTGTGTTTACAAGCAATGTTGCAGGATTATTATTGATACAAAGGTCCTGGGATATCTGGTCATAAGTTCTCTGGAAAAAGCTTGAGTGAGTTGCAAATACAGGTTTGCCGCCGTTTTTGGCAATTCCTGATGCCATTGCAACTGCGTGTTCCTCTGCAATTCCCACATCAATAAACTGTTTACCGGCTTCTTTTCTCTTGTCCTCTGTAAAACCTATACAGGTAGGAACTGCGGCTACAAGTACAACAACGCTTTTATCCTGCTTCATTTTTTTCAAAAGATATTCGCAGGTAAGGCTGCCATAATCCTCACCGAAATCGTCCACATTGCTTTTACCTGTTTCAACGTCAAAAGGCATGCACCAGTGCCAGTTCTCCTTATTGGTCTCAGCAGGCTTGTATCCTTTACCCTTTAATGTATTGATGTGGACAACAACGGGGTGGTCTATATCTTTAACCTCTTCAAAGGCTTTGATTAATGATTCAATATTATTTCCGTCAGCGACATATCTGTAATCAAGTCCCATTGCCTTAAAAAGATTACATTCACATTTTCCGTCAGAATCACGAAGCTCTTTCAGGTTCTTATACAGTCCGCCATGATTTTCCGCAATTGACATATCATTATCATTGACAATGATAATAAAATTGCTGTTAAGCTCCGAAGCGAAATCCAGCCCTTCCAATGCTTCACCGCCACTTAATGAACCATCGCCGATTACCGCAATAATATTTTCATTATCTCCCTTCAAGTCCCGTCCCTTTGCAAGGCCGCAGGCAAGGCTGATTGACGTAGAAGTATGTCCCACATTGAAAAAATCGTGTTCACTTTCTTCAGGATTGGTATAACCTGACACATCTGCAAAATGCTCATCATAAAAATATGCGTCTTTACGTCCTGTAAGCATTTTATGCACATAACTCTGATGAGATACGTCAAATACAAATTTATCCACAGGCGAATTGAAAACATAATGGAGTGCAATAGTTGCTTCCACGAATCCAAAATTAGGTCCGAAATGTCCGCCCTTCTTAGAGAGGCGGTTCATAAGACCTTTTCTTATCTCCTCTGCCAGTTTCTCCAGCTGTTCTTTACTAAACCCTTTGATATCTTCAGGGGATTTTACATTATCAATTAACATAAATATTTACTCCTTCTTTTTTTTATTATATAATGAAGTAATTGTAATACCTAAACCTAACTTTAGGTCAATACTTTTTTGAAAGGATTTAAAAATGTATACAATAGGACAGGTTTCGGAAATGTTTAGCATTCCGATTTCAACTTTAAGATATTATGATAAAGAGGGATTTTTCCCAAATCTTGAACGAAGCGGTAACATCAGGAAATTCAGCGATAACGAGCTTGCTTCACTTAAGCTCATAGAATGTCTGAAAAAATCGGGACTGGAAATCAAAGATATAAAACAGTTTTTTAAACTGGTGTCCGGCGGGAGCTCAACTTATGCCGAGAGAAAAGAAATATTTGAAGCCCGCAAGATAGCTGTTGAAGAAGAAATTGCAGCTCTTGAAAAGACCCTCGCCATGCTTAAATTCAAATGCTGGTACTATGAAAAAGCAATGGCTGACGGAAACGAGGACTCAATCCACGAAATGATGCCTGACAAATTTCCTCCTGAAATTCAGGCGTTATATAATAAAGCCCACGTCTAGTATTTTTTTTCATATTTTTTGGCTGAACGATGCACCATTTCTGGAGGGTTGTTCAAGTTCATTGACTTCGCCAGACTCGTCAGCAGAGCTGCCATCTCAGGATTTCCAAGCACTTTCATAAGCTGGGCATTCTTTTTGCGGTCCTCGTCCAAAATATGTCCATATACCTCTGTTACCATGTCTGCCTGCGCATGACCGGAATCGCCATGGACCGCCTTTATATCACCGCCACTCAGTTTTAGCTTGTATGTCACCGATGTATGACGCAGGCTGTGAAATACCACATCCGGCAATCCTTCCTTTTTAATAATCTGCTTCATCTACATTGTTCCGATTGCAGCTTCATTCACGATTACTTCATATGCATGAAATGGTGCAAACTTATTTATCAGATTCTTCTTCATTACATTTTTTATATAAATAACCAAGTTGTTTTCATTAGCATCAATAACCTTATTACAATTCTAATAGATAATGCGGAAATGAAAATTTCAGTTATAATGAAAGTTTTATGTTATAAAAAATACCGATCTTAATTCTCCACTATTTATGGATTATTAAGACCGGTATTTATTTCATTTTTTAATTAGCAATTAATCCCGACGTAGTGTAAACTTTTCTACCATATCGTTTAATGCATATGCCTGTGCGGATAATTCCTCACTGGTAGCAGACGATTCCTCTGCTGCCGCAGAGTTCGACTGCACTACTTCCGATATCTGATTCACACCAAGTTCTGCCTGTTGCATCGCCTGTGCCTGCGCAGCAGACTCTTCACTCAATCGTTTTGCATCTGTCGCAATCTCCTTGACTCCCGCAACGATCTGCTCCAGAGATTCCGCTGCTACCTCCGCTGCCTGGTTGCCATTCTTGATCTCCTGCAGCGATCCCTCGATCAGGCTTCTGGTATCTACTGCCGACTGTGCACTCTGTTCGGCCAGTTTACGGATCTGTTCTGCCACCACTGCAAATTCCTTTCCTGACTCCCCTGCTCTTGCAGCCTCAATTGCCGCATTCAGAGACAACAGGTTCGTCTGACTCGCAATATCTTCAATGTCAGCAATAATATTCTGTATCTTTTTAGATGTTTCATTGATTCGGTCCATTTCCTCCATCAATGACCTCATCTGCGCATGCCCTGCATCCGCCTGCTGTGCATAATTCTCAGCCTTTTCCGTCGTCCTCTGCAGTTCGCCGGCTGTACGTGACACGGCATCTGTGATATTCGTAATGGTTGCCGTCAGTTCTTCCACAGATCCTGCCTGCTCTGTTGCTCCTTCTGCCAACGCCTGGGCAGATTGTGCAAGATTCTCCGATCCGGCAGATACCTGATTAGCAGCCTCTTCTACCTGCTGTAAGGTGCTGTTCATCTGTCGGTTCATCTTACGCATGGCATCTTTCAGTGTCACAAACTGTCCTACATATTTCTCTTCGATCTTAGTACCGATGGCATAATTACCTTCCGCCATCTGTCCCAACAATTCTCCTGCATCCGTAATAATCAGATTCAGGTCAGCAGCCATGCCTTTTGCGACTTGTATCATATAGAATATCTCATCTTCCGTGTTTCTGTCCGGGAATGCACTATTCAGATCTCCCTGTGCAAAAGTCTGAAGTCGATCTGCCAGCGCTATCATCGGTTCTTCGATATTTCCTGCCATTTTCTTACCTAATACCACAGAACTCCAGAAAGAGGTCATTACGATAACCAGAATCGCGATCAGCATAAAACGCTCCATATTGCGCAAATCCACCTCCGCCTGATCTCCTTTTTCGACGCACAGATTCATCAAGTCTACAAACTCCGCGTATATCCGTTCGTACTGTGCGGTCAGATCTCCGATATCCAGATCCTGTGCCTTCAGATATCCGTCCTCGTCATCGGAAGTAGCCAGTTCCAATACCTGTGCATCCAATTCCCAGTACCCGTCCAGTTCCTGCAATACTTTATTATATGCATCCCTGCCTTCGGTGAATTTGATTGAGCGGTTCAATTCATCTATGTAACTCTCAAACGCTGCCTTTTTCTGGTCATGCAGTTCGCTCTGCTTGTCTATCACTGCTATGTCATCATAGCCTACTACTGCACGTAATGCGCTCCGGCTCTCCGAAAATGCCGCGATTGCTTTACCGATATCTCCCTGTGTAAATCCGTATTGGCTCAATGCCTTTTCATACTGTATCGCTGCGATCAGTAGTGCTACGATTCCAATAACTGCCGCAACCGCACCGATTATTGCTACTTTCACAAATCCTTTCGTTAGTTGCTTTTTAATACCTTGTTGCTTTTGTGTGGTCATATAAAGCTCCTCCTAGTTTACCCGTTAAATAAGCTGCCGTGATCAACATCTTTATATAATAGTAGCACGTCCCCTTTCATTATTCAACTGTATGAGATGGTTTTCCAGAGATTTTGCAAGACTGATTGTAAGACTTCCCTGTGGATCAGCGTCTATCAGAAGCACTTTCTTTCCTTCCTGTGCCAATCCTATTCCAAGATTCACACATGATACTGTTTTATCTCTCCAAGGATTCCTTCAGCTTCGCTTTCTGTAAGCTTTCCAGCCTCACTTAATTTCTTCCTTTGAATACTGCATAATATCCTCTTTCTGCAAAATTACTTTTTCTCCTTCGCCCCATGGCTCCTGAAATGCGTGATAATGATGTTCCAATATTTCATCTGTTATCACAAACGGTGAATTGGCATTTAAGACCTGGTTCCTTTTATATAGTCTTTTTTGCAAAAGCTCCTTGCTGAACGATGCACCATTTCTGGAGGGTCGTTCAAGAAAATAAATCAGCCACCCATTCCCTACATTCCGCCGGCAGAACAGCCGATTGATAAAAAGAAAGCTTTTAAAATCGTGAAAATTGTTGCCGCCTGTGTGATTGGTGCGGTCATTATTGCAGGCATTGCAATCAATGTAACTGCGGCGATATCGGGCAACAGCAAATCAATTTTTGGCAACAGTTCCATTAGTGACTGGGTGAATCGTCCTGAAATGTACAGCGGAGATTATTAATTTCAATTGCACAATAATTGCCTTTTATCAACATTTTATAATACAGTAAAGTAAAATAATGTGCTAACTTAGTCATTGTTTGACACTTCACTTGATTTATGGTATAATTCCACTAATAAATTTTTGAGGTGAATAAAAAATGAAAAAATTCTTTTCTGTAGTGCTTGTTTCTGCAATGGTTGTTTTGACTGCGTTTACAGGTTGTTCGGAAAATGACACATCTAACGGCAGTTCACAAACAACAAGCAAATCATCGGATGTTCAATCATCTGCTGTTGCGGATAAAGCTGATTTTGATTCTGAAGAAGTAGAGAAAAATATTAAAATCACGCCATATATATATGATGATGTCTCAACACATTACTTTGTTGCTGTGTTGAAAAACAATTCAAATCAAGCTTGTACACTCACTATACATTTAGAGTTAATTGACAAAGACGATGATGTCATAGATACCGAAACTGAAACAATTAACGCTTTCGCACCCGGAACAGAGGTTGCAGTAAAGTTTAATCATGATAAAGGTGATGAAGAGTTTGCCAGGTACGAATATACACTTTTACCCAAAGAACTTACCGACTATCAGTGTGTAACACAGGATCTTGATTGTAAAGTATCGACTGACACAGATAAAGCTACCATTTCTGTAACAAACACAGGCAACCTTGTTGCAGAATATGTTCAATACACAGCCTTGTTCTTCCAAGGTGATGAATTAGTTTATGCCGACAAAGATTATGTTGTGGACAGTGACAACGAAATAAAAGCAGGTCAAACAGAAAAAGCAGAATCTTTATGTAATAAAAAATTTGATTCCGTAAAAGTATATCTTAACGGTTCGGCTTACTGATATAATCAGTAATTAAAATTTCATAAAAATAAAACGGTAGGAAAGGCATTGCAGTATTGCAAATTGTCTTTCCTGCCGTTTTTATGTTTAGGTTTAAAATAAATTAT
>ULVC01029491.1_pt1 | contig 9809 bp, 9 predicted proteins | sample 1958821 | NCBI WGS metagenome assembly ULVC01 (sample SAMEA4835769, study PRJEB28245) | human gut metagenome | biome: gut microbiome; material: fecal sample | place: Denmark | collected 2008 | reverse complement strand
TCCCCGCCTCTCAGGCCCCGACCATTTTCACCGTCGACGACTACCTCTCGCTTTGCGTCGACATAGTCGGCATCATCCGCTCCCTCGCGCCCGGCATCGCCATAGAGCGCTTCACCTCCTCCGCCCCCTCTGATCTTCTCTTGGCTCCCCGCTGGGGCCTCAAAAACTACGAGTTCACCCACCGCCTCCTCTCCCGCCTCTCCGGTTAGATTCTCTCCCGCCTCTCCCGTTAGACAATAAAAAATCAATGGCGCACCGACATGCGGCGCGCCATTGATTTTTTATGCCCTTGCTGAGCGTTATCGTCTGTTGATGTGCTCCATCAGCTTGATGGCGTCGACATACTTCATGATCCCTTCGGCCACCAGCTTGGCGTCGTGCATGGCATGTACCACCGATGCCGGACGGTTGGTGACATCGCCGCCGGCAAACACGCCTTTGCGGGTGGTCATGCCGTAGGGCACCTCCTCGGTGAGCACATACCCCTTGCCATCCACCTCAATTCCTTCGGTGGTCGACACGATGCGGGCAGCGGGCACGCTACCCACTGCCATTATCACATGATCGGCTGCATAGTGAGCGGTGGTGCCGTCGGCCTCGTTTTTGATCTCGATGCCGTCGAGCTTGCTCTTGCCGGGCTCTCCCTCGATCTTGGTGATGCTGGAATTCCAGAGGAATTTAACCCCTTCGGCCACAGCGTCGTCGTATTCGGCCCGCAGTGCCGTCATCTCGTTGACAGTGCGGTGATACACCACCGTCACCTCCTTGGCGCCCATGCGCAGGGCGGTGCGCGCGGCGTCGATGCCGGTGTTGCCGCAACCTACCACAAACACGCGGTCGCCCGCTCCCACTATCACATCCTGCAGAGGTATGTATCCGTTCTCATACAGGCTTACACGCCTGAGGAAGCGGATAGCCTGACGCACGCCGGGATGCTCTATGCCGGGGATATCGAGGCGGCGGGGCACTCCGGTGCCGGTGCCGATGAAGATGGCGTCGAATCCCTGCGCAAACAGGTCGTCGATCGTATGCTCCACACCGATGGTGGTGTTGAGGTGGAATACCACACCGAGGTTTTCGATCTTCTTTATCTCGCGGCGCACCACCTCTTTGGGGAGGCGGTATTCGGGGATACCGAGCATCAGCACACCTCCGGGCTCCGATTCCATCTCGAAAATCTCCACGGCGAACCCTCTGCGGGCCAGGTCGCCGGCTATGGTCAGTCCGGCCGGACCGCTACCCACCACAGCCACCTTGCCGCGGGTCTTCTCGGGGATCGCCTCATGGGTCAGCCCGGCTTCCGAGTCGAAGTCGGCCACAAACCGCTCCAGTTTGCCGATATTCACCGGCTGACCTTTCTTGGCCAGCACGCAGTGGCCTTCGCACTGACGCTCGTGGGCGCAGACGCGGCCGCACACTGCGGGCAGGTTCGAGCGGTTGTTGATTATGGCCACAGCGTTGCCAAAGTTGCCTTTGGCCAGCTCGGCTATCCAGTCGGGGATGTCGTTGCTGATCGGGCACCCTTTCTTGCATCCGGGCACCTTGCAGTGCAGGCATCGCTGCGCCTCCATGATCGCTTCCGGCAGCCGGTAGCTCTCATTCACTTCCTTAAAATTCTCTTTCATTGGTATTTAGCATCTTTTCAAGCGACATCTTGTGTCGCCTCACAATTTCATCATTCCCGTTCCCCATTTTCCCCGTCGCTATTATTTCGGAAGCCCGAAAACGGTGGAAATCTCCCGCATCTGCTCCTCGCTCATGCCGTCGGGCACAAAGCCCATCGACCGGGCGCACATATAGATGTTGGCACTCTTATTGAGCACATCTATCTGGTCGAATGCCGAAATCACATCGCTTTCCACTGCGAAAACGCCATGTAATATTTTGGTTCCATTTTCCTTTCAGTGTGCCCCCTGATTCAAGCAAAATTACATCTCTCGGAATCACACTATATAAAAGAACTCTTTATTTTCCACTTCCTACTCATCTTTTTATCAAAAAAAGAAAGCTCGCCTCCGATTTTCTCCCGCTAGCCCTGTTTCTGCTTCGTCTACACGAAGCATATCACCAACAGCTGCGCTATCACCACACGGGCAAACATCGAGAGCGGATAGGTGGTGGCATAGGCCACGGCGGCATCGTCGCCGGGAGTGATCTCGCTGGCGTAGGTCATCGACATCGGGTTGGCCATGGCGCCGCTCACCATGCCGGCGGCGGTGCCGAAGTCGAGCTGCCACCATCGCATCGCCGCTATGGTCATAGCCAGCGACGGCACTAAGGTGATGATAAATCCGGCCGCTATCCATGTCACGCCGTCGCCTCTCATCAGCGTATCCACAAATCCCCCGCCGGCATCGAGCCCCAGGCAGGCCAGGAAGAGCGACAGACCTATGCCGCGGAGCATCAGATTGGCGCTTGTGGTGGTGTAGGTGACCATATGAAATTGCGGACCGAATCGTCCCACCAGTATCCCCACCACGATAGGGCCTCCGGCCAATCCGAGCTTTATCGGCACCGAGATGCCCGGGATGGCGATAGGTATCGACCCCACGATAAGCGACAGCACCATACCGATGAATATCGCTGCCAGATTCGGGTCCTTGAGCGCAGGGTCGGAGTTGCCCATGATCGCGCCCACTTTGCTTATCGATTCGGGAGTGCCCACTATAGTCAGGCGGTCGCCGAGCTGCAGTATCAGGTCGGGGCGGGCAAGCAGCCTCACCCCCGAGCGCGACACGCGCGAGATATTCACCTCATACAGCTTCCTGAGGTTCAGCGACCCGAGCCGCTTGCCGTTGAGCGCGGGTTTGCTGATGGCTATGGTGCGCGACACCAGGTTTTTGTCAAGGGAGTCCCAGTTGATACCTGGCTTGTTCCAGTCGCGGCGGCTCTTCTCGCCGAATAGCACGGTCAGTTTCGCCACTTCGTCTTCGTTGGTTATCACCAGCACGCGATCCCCCTCCTCCAGCCGGTCGTCGGGACCGGGTATCGACACCTGACCGCCGTGCCATATGCGCGATACCACAAACTGTGTCGCCCCGAGGGCGTTGATCTCCCGCAGCGACAGCCCGCAGATGCCGGGATTAGTCACGTGAAATTCAGCCACATACGTGTGGTCGGAGTCGTCGTGCTGACGCGCCTCGAAGTCTTTTTTACGGGCCACACACTTCTTCACCACCACGAAAGCCAATATCACACCCACCACACCCAGGGGATAGGTCACGGCGCAACTCAGCGCCGCCCCTTCGGAGGGCAGACCGAGCTGACTGATAGCCTGTTGCGCGGCGCCCAGCGACGGCGTATTGGTAGTGGCACCGCTCAGGATGCCCACCATATCGGTCATCGGTATCGACATGGCAAAGCACAGCGCTATCGCCACCGCCGTGCCGGCCAACACCAGCCCTAACCCAAGCATATTCAGCTTTATACCACCCTGTCTGAACGAACTGAAGAAGCCCGGCCCCACTTTCAGACCAAGCTCATACACAAACAGCATCAGACCGAAATCCTCAGCATATTTCAGTATCTCCGGGTCGATCGACAGTCCGAGATGTCCCGCCAGGATGCCCGTGAAAAACACGAAAGTCACACCCAGCGAGATACCCCACACGCGTATCTTGCCCAGTCCCAGTCCTATCGCTATAATGACCGAGATCACGCACACCGCCTGCAGCGCCGAATGCTCCCAAAACAAGCTCTCAAACCAATTCATACCTTCAAAATTACTCATTTCCCCCTCCATGACCGAGCCGTCCTACCTTTTTCTCCGGGCTCAGCGCTCCCGCCTGCCCGCTTAATCAGCTGAGCATCTGATCATTTTATCACTTTCTCTGCCGATCCGTCGGAATATTGTATCACCATCGGCGTCCCCTTGCTCTCCGTCTCTACCAGCCGTCCGTTCATGTCATACGCACGGATAGCATAGCGATCGGCGGCTTTGCCGTTTATCTCTGTTTCGGGATTAGATGCCACTTCACCAAGCGAGTACACCTTGGTGCGGTATTTGATGCTCCGACCGCTTGAGTCATAGTCCATCTCAAAAAGCAGCAACGACAGTTGCCCGTTTATCACATATAGCGTCGAAGCACAGCTTATGCTTGCCGTTGACGACCCTATGCTGAACAGTTTAGGATTGCCTCTCTTCATGCTGTACGCACGCCCTATCGCGTAATTGGTGTCGCCATAGTATTCATAATTCGTTTTTGTGAACACCACTATAAAAAATCCGGTGCCGTCGGGAAGCATCATATTACCGCCCATATACACAGCGCTGATAGCATACCCCGTTGGCACGCTTATCGTGCAGTTTACCTCATCTCTCACGGTGTAATCCTCATTATAAATCACTCCGTATATATCTCCGCCGTCTATATTCAGTATTGAGGGATAGAAATAGCGGTCGTCATCCGTATAGGGATTATACACCTCCATATTGTAGGGTAAATAATACCCGCTGAATGTGTGCTCCAATTTCGGATTCGTATCCACACCCCCCATGCGCAGTGCTGCAAGGCTCACTGCTGCCAATATCATTAGCTTTTTCATCGTCATTCCTCGGTGCGTGCTTGCTGCGCTGCCAGCTGACGGCGCGCTATCTCTATGGTTTTCTCCAGCTTCTGGCGCTGCACGGTGTTGTCGCGGGCCTCAATCAGCGCTTTGCTGTAGCGGTAGGCGTTGACTATCCCCTGCGCCTGGGCGGCGCTGAGCTTCTGCGACTTAGCTTTGCCGCCTACAAATTTCAGTGTCAGCGGAGCCATGGGATTGGCGCTGATATTGGCGTCGGCCGCAGCCCCTATGGTGTCGCTCTGCTCGGGCGAGAAGGTGATCACCTCGCCGCCGTCTATGCGGTAGTTGCTCTCACCGTCGTAGGGCACAGCCTGTGTGGTGGCGCTCGCGGCCGGACCGCTCACCGATATGGCGGTGTGCTTGAGCTGCGGATTGGCCGACGACACGATATAAAACTGCCCTATCTCCGACACTCGCGCCTCTATGCCGGTGCCGTTCATGAAGTTGGGGTTATAGGCCTTGGCATCTGTCCAGTAGCCTTCGATCATCCCCGGGGTCTTCACCCATTTCAGCAGCGGTTTGATCCGCTCCATGGCCGCATTGTCGGCGATAGTGGCCGAGTCGATCGACGCTATCCCTATCGCGGCTAACTGCTCTATCACCTTGGGACGCAGCATCATACCTTCGCGCTGTATCCCCATCTCGCCGGGATAAGTGCGCTGCAGCGAGTCGAGCAGAGCCGTGGCGCGGTTGAAGTCCTTCACGTCGTAGGCCTCCGAGGCCTCGGTGAGCAGTGCACGGGCCTGAGGGTTCTCTTTGCTGCCCGAGCAGCCCGCGAGCATCAGCGATGCCGCCATAGTCATGGCCAATATCCTTGTTTTCATATCGTTGTATCTTTAATTGTCGTCATTATTGCACACGGATCACCTCTTTCACCCCTTTCACGGTCTGTATCTTGCGTATCAGAGCCGCCAGCAGCCGGGTGTCGGAGATGCCGATGGTCAGATGCCCCTGAAACAGCCCGTCGTGCGAATCGATGGAGATGCTCCGCAGGCTCACATTTTTCTCCTTATTTATTATAGATGAGATGTTTGTCACGATACCTATGTCATCCCTACCCAGCACACGAAGCGTCACGGCAAACTGCTCGCCGATCTTCCCCGACCACCGTGTGGTGATCATGCGGTAGGGGTAGCGCTCGCGGATGTTGCGGGCGTTGGGGCAGTCGGTGCGGTGGATCTTTATCACACCCTCCGACGAGATGAAGCCGAACACGTCGTCGCCGTAGATCGGGTTGCAGCATTTGGCAAACTTGTAGCTGATCCCCTTGATGTCGTTGCCGATCACCAGCACGTCGCTCCCTCCGGCTGCCGCTGCCCCTTCGGGGGTATCGGCCTGAGGCTGAAGGGTAAACTCGCTGGCCGAGACGGGCGCCACATGCTCGCCGCTCTCCTTGCTCGGGCTTTCGAAGGTGACAAAACGCTCCACCACGCTGTTCACGTCGAGCTTCTCGCTGGCTATGTCGCTGAAAAAGTCGGTGGAGTTTTTAAATCCCATCTTCTTTATCAGTCGGCTCAGCGTGGCCTCGTCGAGCTCTATCTTGCGGTTCTTGAAGCGGCGCTCGAGCATCTCGCGACCCAGGTCGGCGGCGCGGTTCTCGCGGTCCTTGATGGTCTGGCGTATCTTGGAGCGGGCCTTCGAGGTCACCACAAAGTTGAGCCAGTCGGCCTTGGGCTGCTGCTGGGTGGAGGTCAGCACCTCCACAGTGTCGCCGCTCCGCAGTTTGTAGGTGATCTTCTCGTTCTTGCCGTTCACGCGGCCACCCACGCAGCTGCATCCCAGCCCCGAGTGGATATTGAAGGCGAAATCGAGCAGCGACGCCCCGGCGGGCAGGCGGTAGAGATCCCCCTTGGGGGTGAAGACAAACACCTCTTTGTCGTAGATGTCCATCTTGAAGTTGCGCATCAGCTCCATAGGGCCCGAGTGGGCGGTCTCCAGGATGTCGCGCACATTGTTCATCCACGCGTCGAGGTTGCTCTCGCTCTTTATCCCCTTGTAGCGCCAGTGGGCGGCAAGACCTTTCTCGGCCACGAGGTCCATGCGGCGGGTGCGGATCTGCACCTCCACCCATTTGCCGCCCGGACCGGCCACAGTGATGTGAAGACTTTCATATCCGTTTGATTTCGGGATACTTATCCAGTCTTTCATGCGCGAGGGGTTGGGCTGGTACATGTCGGTAATCACCGAGTAGACCATCCAGCAGTCGCTTTTCTCCTTTTCGGGGGGAGTGTCAAGTATGATGCGGATCGCAAAGAGGTCGTAGATATGGTCGATGTCGTTTTTCTGCTTGCGCATCTTGTTCCATATCGAGAAGATGCTCTTGGTGCGTCCTTTGATGTCAAATTTCAGTCCCAGCCCCTCGAGTTTCTCCTTCACGGGCTTGATAAAGGCCGCAATGTAGGCGTCGCGGGCGTTTTTGCGCTCGTTGAGCTGCCGGGCAATCGAGGTGTAGGTCTCGCGGTCGGTATATTTGAGCGACATATCCTCCAGCTCCCCCTTTATGGCATAGAGTCCGAGGCGGTGGGCCAGAGATGCATAGAGGTAGTTGGCCTCATAGGCCACATCGCGCACCAGACGGTCGTCGGGGTGATGGTTGATGATCTTCATCAGCACCAGACGGTCCACTATCATGATGATTATCACACGGATATCGTCGGCGAAGGTCATCAGCAGGCGTCGGAAGTTTTCCGACTCCACCGCCGCACCGCGCTCATAGAGGGTGCTCACTTTCAGCAGACCGCGCACCATGCGGGCTATGTCGTCGCCCCATTTCTCCTCCACCTCCTCGGCGGTGTGCCGCCCGGTGAGGCAGAGCGGATAGAGCAGGATGGCCACCACCATGTTGCGGTCGGGGCTCACACGCGAGCAGAGCTCGCCGGCGGTCTGCAGGGAGCGCATCAGCGTGGAGTTGCCGAATTTATCGCGGCGGTAATGCCCCTCTTTGGCCGCAGTCTCTATCACCTCGCGCAGACGCCTCACGTCCTCGCGGCTGCTGTCGGCCATCTCGCGGCTCCACCGCAGCAGGTCGCGATAACGCCTGGACAGAGCTGCGCGCTCGCTCTCTTTCAGCTTGTTGGCCTCGAGCTTTTCCGGACTTTCCGGCTCGGGTGCCGCATGTTTTTCCTTTTCGCTCATTAGCGTCTCGTTTTATTGTAAACCCTTGGGAAACCTTTTGTTGTACCACCGCGCTTCATCCCTTGCGGGGCGTAGCGCGTGTTATTCTTTCGGCTCTTCGCGTGTGCCGTTGCTTATGATGTAGTCTTTCACCTCATGGAAAAGGCGCGTAGCAAACACAAAGTCGTTGAGCGCCTCGCTGGTAGTGGTGAAGATTCGCTTCTTGTCACCGACCCACTCTCTGTACCCCTTGTTGATAAACACTATGTTCTCGCCTATGCCGAGCACCGAGTTCATGTCGTGGGTATTGATGATGGTGGTGATATTGTATTCGTGAGTGATATCGTGCAGCAGCTCGTCAATCAGTATCGAGGTCTTCGGGTCGAGGCCCGAGTTGGGCTCGTCGCAGAAGAGATACTTCGGGTTGAGCGCTATCGCACGGGCTATGGCCACACGTTTCTGCATGCCGCCCGAGATCTCCGACGGAAATTTATCTTCGGTGCCTTTAAGGTTCACACGCTCCAGGCAGAAGTGCGCTCTGTCGAGCATCTCCTCACGGCTCATGTCCGAGAACATCGTCAGCGGGAACATCACATTGCCCAGCACGGTCTCCGAGTCGAAGAGCGCCGACCCCTGAAAGAGCATCCCTATCTCCTGGCGCAACTTCTTCACCTGCTTTCCGCTCATTTTCAGGAAGTCGCGCCCGTCATACAGGATCTCACCCTCCTCCGGACGCACAAGACCCACGATGCACTTCATCAGCACCGTCTTGCCCGAACCGCTCTGACCTATAATCAGATTGGTCTTGCCCGAGTCGAAACGCGCACTGATATCATGCAGCACTTCCTTGCCGTCGAAACTCTTTGTCAGATGCTTTACCTCTATCATTGCAGCAGGAGTTTGGTTAATATTACATCGAAGAGCAATATCAGTATACTGCTCGATACCACGGCATTGGTGCTGGCCTTACCCACCTCGAGGGCGCCACCCTTCACATTGTAGCCGAAGAAGCTCGACACCGAAGCGATGATAAAGGCGAAAAACAGCGATTTGATCAGGCCGTACCACACATACCATTCCTGAAACATCGCCTGGATGCCGTAGACGTAGCGCGATATGCTTATCATATCAGTGAACGCTGCCACAAACCAGCCGCCGATCAGCGACATCCCTATACAGAACACCACCAGCACCGGCATGAAGATCACAAAACCCAGAATCTTGGGCGTAACAAGGAAGTTGGTGGAGTTCACACCCATGATCTCCAGTGCGTCGATCTGTTCGGTCACCCTCATGGTGCCTATCTCCGACACTATGCTGCTCCCCACCTTACCGGCAAGAATCAGGCACAATATCGAGTTGGAAAATTCCAGCAGCACTATATCGCGCGTCGCCAGACCCACGGAGTAGGCCGGCATCAGCGGCGATGTCACATTCAGCTGCATCTGTATCGTACATACGGCGCCGATAAACAGCGAGATCACTATCACCAGCGGGATTGAATCCACGCCCAGTTTCATTATTTCCATCACTGTGCGCTTTCCGAAGATGCTCCATTTGTCGGGCAGAGCGAATGCTCTCCCCAAAAACAGGGTATACCTTCCGAGCTGCTCCAGCGATTTTGTCACTACATTCATTTCCGTATATCTTTTTCCTTCGTTTTCCTATCCCCTTCCCCTCCCGGCTCCTTTTCCCCTCCCGTCTCCTTTTCTTCACAATGTAGGGACGCACGGCTCGTGCGTCCTCCACCATCCTCCACCCCTTCCCTCTCCTTTTTCCTCTTTTCGGATACAAAGGTAGCAATATTTCCCGCATTGCCCTCCCCTACCGGTAGAAAATTACCCCTATCGCCCAATTTTGCACCCACTAAGGCTACATTCCCGCCCCTATGTTTCCCGAACATTCGCCGCCGCACCCTTGTTCAAGTCATATACTTGCTCCATCACTATGCCATCGCCTAAACGCCCATACATCATCACTTTGCTCCACTGGCTGGTGCTCATCGCCGCCACCACCACGGGCAACATCCTCGAACTCATCCTCTCGGCCGAAGGGATGATGCTCATCCCCGTTTTCACCGTCTACATTACTCGCGCCGTCCTCGGCTCCCCCTCCCCATCCTCCCCCAA
>ULVC01026283.1_pt1 | contig 9926 bp, 8 predicted proteins | sample 1958821 | NCBI WGS metagenome assembly ULVC01 (sample SAMEA4835769, study PRJEB28245) | human gut metagenome | biome: gut microbiome; material: fecal sample | place: Denmark | collected 2008 | reverse complement strand
TATGCACAATTACCGCTGCTGCCGCTACCAAAGGACACAAACAACAATTTTTGCGGACGCTCGAGCACCGAGGTGTTTACCAGAATGTCCTGATTGGATGCATCAGGCGAGACAGGAGCCTTGGGCGCCGCAACAGCCGCACGGTTCTCCGCTTCGGTCATATCGATATCCACATTGTCAAACAGCCCCGGCATATCATCCAGGGCTCGTGACAAGCGACGACGGCGTTTAGGCATAGGAGGCATAACTTATTCGAATAATAGAAATATGGTGGGTTTCTTGTTGTAGCAATACTTGCGGCGACGCCATCCGGCAAGGGTATCCGTAACAATACTTTCAGAGGTGCCGGAAATATCTGCAGCCACGCACAAGCGCATCTGCGACGGCAGTGTCCGTATCAGTGTGGCAATAAGGCGGTCATTGCGATATGGCGTCTCTATGAATATCTGCGTCTGCTTGTCGCGCTGCACCGCTTGCACCAGTCGATGCAAGGCACGCGTGCGTGTTTGTTCATCTATAGGCAGATAGCCGTGAAAGGCGAAGCTCTGGCCGTTCATACCACTGGCCATCAGAGCCATCAGAACGCTTGACGGGCCCACCAACGGAACCACACGCAAGCCCTCGCGTTGGGCCACAGCCACCGCATCGGCACCCGGATCGGCAACGGCCGGGCACCCGGCTTCGCTGATGACGCCCATGGCATGACCATGTCGTAAAGGCTCAAGCATCGGAGGCACAGCCGCAGCATCAGTATGCTCACTCAGTTCGACAAATTCAAGAGAATCAATGTCAATATCGCGACAACAGCGCTTGAGAAAGCGACGTGCCGACCGTACATTTTCCACAATAAAGTAGCGTATAGACTTGACAATCTCGATATTGCGTGCCGGTAAAACGTCCTCCACAGGTCCGTCGGAAAGTGGCACAGGGATAAGATACAACGCCGGAGCAAGGACCGATGCGGCGACACGCGCCGTCGTCAGTTCCAAGCCCTGCGTACGCGTATCATCTGTATCGGCCGGGGATTTCATTGCGGCGCAAAGTTACAAAAAATGCCTCGTACCCACAACACCCACGCGCCCAAAACACCAAGGTTCGGACGCATTTTTGCCCTCATTTTTGCCCTCTCGCTTTTCCATCCGAGGAAACTCTCACAAAAAAATCGTATATTTGCACTTTCGGAGGAAAGCGCACCATGCGCCTCTCCGAGAGACCAATGCACAACCATCTAAATACACTACTTTGAATACCAGGACCATAACCACCATAGCAGCTGCTTTTGCTATGGCATTTGCCTCCGACTACGCCGAGGCCTGCACAAGTCTTATCGCGACCCCGGGCGCTACGGCCTCTCGCAGTGTTATGATTACATACGCCGCCGACAGCCACGAACTATACGGCGAATTGTATTCGCACATGGGGGGCGACCACGCCCCCGGCACCAAGCGTGCCATCATCGAATGGGACACCCAAAAGCCACTAGGCGAAATCGATGAAGCGCCACACACATATTCGACGATAGGCAATATGAACGAGTTCGGCCTGACAATCTCCGAGACCACATGGGGCGGACGAGCCGAGTTGGCCGGCACAGGCCTTATAGACTACGGCTCGCTGATATATATCACTCTGGAGCGCGCACGCACCGCACGCGAGGCCATCGACACAATGACATCGCTTGCCAATAAATACGGCTATGCCTCCGGCGGCGAAAGCTTCAGTATCGCCGATGCCGACGAAGTATGGATTTTGGAACTCATAGGCAAGGGCAAGCACGACAAAGGCATCGTATGGGTGGCTCGACGCGTACCCGACGGATACATCAGCGGACACGCCAACAATGCACGTATACACACCTTCCCGCTTGACGACCCGGAAACATTGTACAGCCCGGACGTAATTTCCTTTGCTCGCAAATGCGGATACTACAAAGGCAAGGACGAAGACTTTGATTTCTCGCGTGCCTACTCGGTATATGACATGTTGTCCATGCGCGGCTGCGATGGACGCGTTTGGAGCTACTTCAACCGCTTTGCGGCTCAAGGCAGCATGGACGCCTACCTGCCCTGGATACTGCGCGGACAGGGCGAACCCATGCCATTATGGGTGCGCCCCGAACGCCTACTGACAGCACAAGACCTCAAGGATATGATGCGCGACCACTTTGAAGGCACACCAATGGACATGACCAAGGACATAGGTGCCGGTCCGTTTAACGTTCCTTACCGCTGGCGTCCGTTGACCTACAAAGTGGACGGCGTTGAATACACGCACGAGCGGGCCATTGCCACGCAGCAGACCGGATTTTCATTTGTGGCGGACATCAACAACGCACGCCCCGATGCCATGCGCGGTATTCTGTGGTTCGGCGTCGATGACGCCAACACCTGCGTATACATCCCCGTGTTCAATAGCCTTAAAATGCCGCCCTACCAGCTTGCGCACGGCAACGGCGACCTGCTCACGCTCTCCTGGGACTCGATGTTCTGGGTCACCAATTACGTAGCCAACCAAGCCTACAACCGCTACAGCCAAATGATTGGCGACATCCGCAAGGTTCAGGAAAACCTTGAAGACCAAATGACCATCAGCGCCGGCAAGGCCGAGGAGATGTGCCGCACACTATCCCATGACGATGCGGCCAAGTACCTCGCCGAAATCACCAATTATTGGGCCGAAAAATGCACCAAGGACTACCGCGCATTGGGCGACACGCTATTTGTCAAATACCTGGACGGCAACATCAAGAGGCAGAACGAAGACGGCACCTTCAGCCGCACCCCATACGGACTTCCCAACAAACCCGCCTACGGCGGATATGACGAACGCTACTACCGCTCCATAGTCAACGAACAAGGCGACCGACTCAAAGTAATACCCGTGGAATAATGGCGACAGAATCCGAAATGTCTCAAACCGATACCAAGGCCGACATTCAGACACAGGCCGGAACTCCGCCGAGCAAAGCCAAGCGCGTGCTCGGCATCATCCTGCGATACGGTATACCACTGATTGTGAGCATACTGTTATGCAAGCTGCTGTTTGACGGAATGGACTGGGACGAGATGGTGCAAATCATTCGCGAGCAATGTCACTTCCAATGGATTGCATTGGCACTGCTTATAAGTATATTCAGCCACATCTTCCGTGCCATGCGCTGGCGCATACAACTGCGTGCCATCGGCGTCAATCCGCCTCTGTTTGCCCTGGTGTTGAGCATCTTCGGCACATACGCCGTCAACCTTGTGCTGCCGCGCTTGGGCGAAATATGGCGCTCGGGGTATATCGCACGGCGTCAGGACGCCCCGTTCTCCAAGGTTTTCGGCAGCATGGTGGCTGACCGTTTGGCCGACACCGTCACCGTACTACTACTCACAATAGTGACCTTTGCCCTGGCCGCCGGAGCGCTCTCGCAGTACTTCTCGACCACTCACGGCCTTGAAGGCATTGGACGAATGCTGGCCTCGCCCTGGCTATGGGTGGCTATGGTGGCATTTGTCGCCATATTTTGGTGGATGCTGGCATGCAAAACCGAGAACAAAGCCTTGCGCCGCTTCCAAGACTTTGTGCGCGGACTATGGAACGGCTTTGTTGCAATATTCACCATGCCCGGCAAGGTACGCTGGCTGATACTCACCGTATGCATCTGGGGCTGCTACTTCTCACAGCTATACGTGGCTTTCAACGCCTTCGATTTCACGGCCGACATCGTGTCGCAGCACACCGCCCTGGCCGTACTTGTCGCCTTCGTATTCTCCAGCCTTAGCATGGGCGTGCCTTCCAACGGCGGCATAGGCCCCTGGCAGTGGTCCATAATCTTTGCCTTAGGTATTTATGGCCTGGCCAAAGGCCCGGCAACAGCTTTTGCCAACCTCGTGATGGGAGCGCAGACTGCGCTGCTTATACTACTGGGCATATTCACCTTCGTGTGCATCGCAATGGAAAAGAAGTCCGCCAAAAGCAATGTCAAACCACTCAATTCCGACAAAAACAAAAACATAGCATAATGTCAAAAGTCATAATCATCGGCGCCGGCGGCGTAGGCACTGTTGTCGCCCACAAATGCGCCCAAAACCCCGAAGTATTCACAGATATCGTCATCGCCACGCGCACTCTCTCCAAGTGCCAAGCCCTGGCCAAGTTGCTCTCCGAAAAGTACAATCACAAGAGCATCACCGCCGACAGCGTCGACGCCGATGACGTAGCTCAATTGTGCGAACTGCTGCATCGCCATAAGCCCGAACTCGTAATCAATGTCGCCCTGCCCTATCAGGACCTCACCATCATGGAGGCCTGCCTGCAATGCGGTGTCAACTACCTGGACACGGCCAACTACGAACCACGCGATGAAGCCCACTTCGAATACTCGTGGCAATGGGCTTACCGCCAACGCTTTGCCGATGCAGGCCTCACCGCCATACTCGGCTGCGGCTTTGACCCGGGTGTCAGCGGGATATTCACAGCATATGCCGCCAAACACCATTTCAAGGCCATGGAAACCCTGGACATCGTTGACTGCAACGCCGGCAACCACGGCAAAGCTTTTGCCACCAATTTCAATCCTGAAATCAACATCCGTGAGATCACTCAAAACGGACGCTACTGGCAAGACGGCAAATGGATTACCACCGGCCCGCTGGAAATACACAAGTCGCTGACATACCCCAATATAGGCGCACGCGACAGCTATCTCATGTATCATGAGGAGTTGGAAAGCCTCGTACTCAATTTCCCCACAATACGCCGCGCACGCTTCTGGATGACCTTCGGACAGGAGTACTTGACACACCTGCGCGTAATACAGGACATAGGCATGGCTCGCATCGACCCCGTTATGTACAACGGACAAGAGATCATACCATTGCAATTCCTCAAAGCCGTATTGCCCAATCCGCAGGATCTGGGCGAAAACTACACCGGCGAGACAAGCATAGGGTGTCGCATCAGCGGCATAGGCAAAGACGGCAAACCCCTCACATATTACATATACAACAACTGCAGCCACCACGACTCGTATCTCGAAACCGGAATGCAGGCTGTCAGCTATACCACAGGCGTCCCGGCCATGATTGGCGCCATGATGTTCCTCACGGGCAAATGGCGTCGCGCCGGCGTGTTCAACGTCGAAGAATTCGACCCCGATCCTTTCATGGAGCAGCTCAACAAGCAAGGCCTTCCCTGGCACGAAATCATCGGCGAAGACCTTGAACTGTAAACTCCATCAGAACCCATAACGGCTATTATGGCCATTATAGCTTCCAAAACCTCATCCCTCCCATTATTCCCATAGTTCCCATACCCCCACCTACATGGAACACTACGTAGTATCCGCACGCAAGTACCGCCCCTCAACGTTTGACAGCGTCGTCGGGCAAAAGGCGCTGACAATGACGCTGAAAAACGCCATCGTCAGCGACCGACTTGCCCACGCCTATCTGTTTTGCGGCAGCCGAGGCGTAGGCAAGACCTCGTGCGCCCGCATATTTGCCAAAACCATCAACTGCACCCACCGCACACCCGATGGCGAAGCCTGCAACGAGTGCGACTCGTGCCGTAGCTTCAACGAGGGCCGCTCACTCAACATCATCGAACTGGACGCCGCCTCGCACAACGGCATCGACGACATGAAAGCCCTTATCGACCAAGTGCTTATACCACCGACAATGGGTCGATACCGCGTGTTCATAATCGATGAGGTGCACATGCTTTCCACCGCCGCATTCAACGCCTTTCTCAAGACGCTCGAGGAGCCGCCGGCACATGCCATATTCATCCTCGCCACCACCGAAAAGCACAAAATCATTCCCACGATATTGTCGCGCTGCCAAATCTACGACTTCAACCGCATCACAATATCCGATATGGTGGCACATCTGCAATATGTGGCACAAAGCGAAGGCATAACCGCCGAGCCGGCAGCACTGGGTGTCATCGCCCACCACGCCGATGGCGCCATGCGCGATGCCTTGTCTATCTTCGACCAAGTGGCGGCATCGTCTCGCGGAAACATCACCTACGCATCCGCCATCGCCAACCTCAACGTCTTAGACAACAGCTATTTCGAACGCCTCATAGACGCCTTCGTCAAACAAGACGTGTCTGCTGCACTGCTGGTGTACAACGAGATTCGATCCCACGGCTTCGACTCGCTATTCTTCATCAACGGCCTCGGGGCCTATATGCGCGACTTGATGTGCGCCGCCAATCCGGTGACATTGCCGCTCATCGAAGCCACGGACGACGTACGACAAGCCATGGCCAAACGCGCCGCAGGCCTACCCCCGGAATTCTTCTACCGAGCCATGGCAATATGCAATTACGCGGATCTCAACTACCGCACGGCCTCAAACAAGCAGTTCCTGATTGAGCTATCGCTCATCAGACTATGCCAACTACTGAGCCCCTCGAACTCGACGGCGACTTCGGGGGGCCGCTAAACCAAATAGCCGCAATGCACACCGCCGCACCGGCAACCCCGGCAGCGCCCCGGGCCACGGTCTCCACGGCCATGGCCGGAACGGTTGCGAATGCAGCACAGGCAGCAGCCCATTCGGCAGGAGCAGCACCGCACGCCCCGGCATTTACCGGCGCCGTGATACACGGGCTGCGCACCAACCTGCACACCCCCGGAGTGAGCCTCAGGCACGGCATAGAACACCCTGCCGAGGAGAAACGCCCCGACACAACTACTACAGCAACCTTACGCAACGAAACATTCTCCGACGAGGCTTTCGGCAAAGCTTGGAATGCCTTTATAGACGCCAATCCAACGCAACATATCATCATCAACACCATGCGTGCATGTCCTCCGACACGCAAGGATGCCTCTTCGACACACTACACCATGAAGGTCGAAAACAACCTGCAAGAAGACCAGATGAAAAATGTCTTATCCTTGCTGTTGAGACACCTGCATGATACATTGGCCAACGACAACATCACCTTAGACTTCATGGTCAAGGACGCCGCCGACTCGCCCATGTCCTGGAACCAGCGCGAAGTGCTGGCACACATCATAGACAAGCACCCGAGACTGCGCGAACTCATAGACACGCTCGAGCTTAAGCTTGATTGACGTACAGCCCCAATAAACGACATCATACTTACACACATTCACTTATTTATATTGTAAAACAGACATCTATGGCAGACTTAAGTACAAGTAGAAAGGTAAAGATGCCTCAGCCGCTGCGACACGGCGACACGATAGCAATCTGCAGCCCGGCCGGGCCCATCAGCAAAGATAAAGTCAACGGCGCAGCCGACGTACTACGCGACTACGGCTGGAAAGTGCGAATTATGCCCCATACTCTCGGCCAATACGGCAATTACTCGGGCAAGGACAGCGAGCGTTATGACGACTTGGCCACCGCACTCACCGACCCGGAAGTGCGTGCCGTTATCTGCAGCCGCGGCGGATACGGCGTAGTACACCTGCTCGACAGCCTCGATAAACTGGATCTCGCCACAGACCCCAAATGGGTGGTAGGATTCAGCGACATTTCGGCCCTACACGCCTTGATGGTGCGCCACGGCGTAGCCTCCATCCACGGATCGATGACCGATGCAATACGCCGTGGGGCGAACGACAAGGACAACGCACGACTCTTCGACCTGCTGCAAGGGCGTCGCGACCCGATAGCTTTCGCCACCGACCCGCGCCACGACCGCCCGGGCATAGCCAGTGGCACACTTTACGGAGGCAACCTTGCCGTCCTTGCCGACCTGCTGGACACTCGGTTCGACCTGTTGCGCCGCGACAGCATACTCTTCATCGAAGATGTTTCCGAACCAATCTATAAGATAGAACGTATCATGTACCAGCTGCGCATATCGGGAATACTGCCATCGCTGCGAGGCCTTATGGTGGGACAATTCACCGAATACCATCCCGACGCATCCTATCAGGACATGAACGACATGATCGCCGATATGGTGGCACCCTATAGCTTCCCCGTGGCCTTCAATGTCCCAATCGGACACGTGCAACACAACGTCCCTGTCATCGAAGGCGCACAAGTAACACTCAAAGTCACCACAGGAGATACTTCCAACCTCATCTACTGGTCTTAACAAGCTAAAACACAACAATAACGCAAGCGGCATACACCTATCGCGGATGCCGCTTGCGTTATTGTTGCTCTAAGAATATTTTATAGGCCGATTCCCTTTCGGGCTGTCGTCTGTCACTTGCTCGTATCGGGAGCATCGCTCTCGATGACGGCACGGCGCAAGTCGTCGGAGATAGGCTTGCTCGTCTTGCCCTCCACGTCATATCCCACCATTGCCACTATAGCCGAACACTTCAGGCGTCGCGTATCCGGATCGATGACCTGCTGGGCCAACAACAGCGAAGCCGTGCCGAGATGCAAGGCACGCGTAAGCACACGTACTCGCTGACCCGGCAACGAAGGCTCCACAAAATTGCAGGTAATACCGGCCACAACAATACTCAAGCGCTCAGGAGTAAGCACTCCACCCAAAAGGCTGCCGAAATAGTCTGTCTTGCCAAGATCAAGGAATTGCATATAGGCACCATTGTTGAGATGGCAAAACATGTCATAATCATTGAAGCGTACCTGCACATCCAAACTATGTCGGCACTCCATCACTTCGGTCAGCGGTTGCATTGTCTTGTATATCTGTGTGTATGTGTTTGTCCGTAAGTCTAAATAATCCGGAATGTCCGAGAACCTACGGATTTTAGGGTTCTTAGGGCATCTAAGGTCCCTAAGGTCTCTAAGGTCTTTAGGGTCCTTAGGGTCTTTAGGGTCCTTAGGGTCTTTAGGGTCCTTATAAATTCCGAGAAAAGCAGTTCGGCTCTGTTTTCTACGACAAAGTTAGCATTTTTTCGCCAATTTTTCCGCCAATTCGGGTAATACACGTTTTTATATAGCATTTATTCTCTGTTATTCACTATTTTTTGTAATTTTGCCGCCGAAAAAGCGCCGGAGTTGCAATCCGCGCAATACTTTTGTCCATAATAGCACGAATAACCACAATCAATTACATTTCTAAGTATAGTCATTCAGTCATGAGAAAATCTCTACTTCTACTCCTTATCCTTGCCCTAACGACAGCCTTTGCTGTCCCGGCAAAAACGTTGGTTGTCAACTTGACGGCATCAGGCATGGGTATGAAAGCAGGCACTTCATACATAGACGACGAAAATTCATTTTCCGTTGACAATGTATCATTCGCGATAAACCACTTTATACCAAAAGCCGATTGCACTCAAGTCAAAGTCAATCAAAGCTCCATAAATAACAATATTTACATATACAACACGACAGCGCTCCCCAATATCACAAGAATCGAGTTTGAGATGACGGCGGCGTCTTTAATCTCCGCGGAACAAGCTGCGCAAACTTATGTATACAGCGGAACAAGCTCTTTGACATCTCTTCCGTCATCCGGCAATGTCACAGGAACAATATCAGGACAGTCTATTGTATTTAATCTTAGTTCATCTCCAAATTCATACTTTAGGTTTGCATCATCTAAAGTAGGCGGAGCACATTACTTCACCAAGATGGTAATCACCTACGGAGAAAGCGTAGCACCGGAAACGAAGCCCGAGAAGCCGACATTCAGCGTCACTCCCGGAGAAGTCGCCAAAGGCACATCGGTCACCATCTCGTCAAAAGATGCAACATCGCTCACCCTAAAGTCTAAGACCGCGGACGCCGCCGACTGGACAATACAAAACATTCCCAACGCTAATACCCACGACGTTATCATCAACGAAAATATCACATATAACGTTGTAGGTCACAACAGCATAGGCGACAGCGAAGCCGCCGAAGCCTCCTACACCGTCAAGGCCGACACTCCCGTCCCCGGCGGAAACATCACCGCAACAGTCATCTTCAAGAACCAAACGAATTTTAACTAAAGTCAAAGCGACAACGCAATTTTCAGCGTGT
>ULVC01067561.1_pt1 | contig 9964 bp, 8 predicted proteins | sample 1958821 | NCBI WGS metagenome assembly ULVC01 (sample SAMEA4835769, study PRJEB28245) | human gut metagenome | biome: gut microbiome; material: fecal sample | place: Denmark | collected 2008 | reverse complement strand
AACGCTCGGACCGCCGATAAGCTCCATGGTCTGAGCGGCTGTTGCGTTTGATGACCACTCGATTGCATCTGGAAGACTCATATTGCCGTTGTAGTAGCCGTATGCGTTGTTAGGACCCGAAACAAGCTGACCGCTTTCATTTGTACGATAGTTGTCAAGCGGTTCATCAAGAACCATTGATGAGAAATAAAGCTTTTTTGATTCGATTGCATAAGGGTAAACAACAACAGGCTTGATTGAAGAACCCGGCTGAAGTACGGAGTTGTAGGATCTGTCCCAGCCGAGAGCGCCTTCTTTCTTTGTTGAAGAACCGACTGTTGCAATTACTCTGCCGTCATATCCCATAATTGTTGACGCAATCTGAAGGTCGGAATCATTTGATTTATCAATATTAAGTGCCGCATTTTCAAGGTAGGTCTGAGCATTTTCATCCATAGCACAGTAGATTTTAAGTCCCTCTGTGTAAAGCTTTGAAGATGCCGCAGTTTCGCTTATGTTGTAATATTCCGCAATGTCCTTTTGAAGATCACGAAAGAGCTGATCAATATACCAGTTCTGAACATCTGCCTCGTCATCGTCGTCATCGTCATCGGACGCCTGCCAGCCGACAAATTTCATTGTGGCACTTTCTTTCATAGCCGCATCAAATTCGTCTTTAGAAATTTTTTTCTGATCATACATTTCATTGAGAACGATTTCACGGCGCTCCTTGTTGTTTTCGGGGAAAACAAGCGGATTCCATCTTGACGGGTTTTGTGTAATTCCCGCAATTGCCGCACATTCTGCAATTGAACAGTCCTTTATGCTCTTGCCGAAGTAAAGCTGAGCCGCAGATTCAACGCCCTGACAGTTATTGCCGAAGTTTACAACATTGAGGTAGGCTTCAAGAATCTGATCCTTTGTATATTCCTGCTCAAGCTTTAGTGCCTTTGTGATTTCACGAAGCTTTCTTGTAATTGAAACCTCGTTGTCATCTGTAATGTTCTTAATGAGCTGTTGGGTGATTGTTGAACCGCCGTATGAGTCCGAACCGGTTGCAAGATTTGCAACGGCGGAAAGTGTTCTGCCCCAGTCAACACCGTTGTGGTCAAAGAAACGCTTGTCCTCAATTGCGACTACCGCATCTTTCATTGCCTGAGGAATATCCTGATTGTCAACCCAGATTCTGTTCTCGGTATCGTATAGTTTCTGATACTCCTTAAATTCCTTTGTATCCTCATTCTGAATATATATTCGGCTTGTCTGGTTCATAGACTTTGCCTTGAGGTCGATGCCCGTAGGCTCGGACGCAATGGTGAAAATGTAGACAGCAAGTGAAATGCCCGTAATAAGCAGAGCAACCAGGCATACCGAACAAACGGTAATCAGGAACTTGCCAAAACCCCTGAAAAATCTTTTTACACCTCCGTCAGCTTTTTCGGATAATTCATTTTGCTGAATATCCTTCTTATACTGACTGATGTCAGTTTCACGCTTGTTTCGCATATTATCTCCTTTATCAATTCACAATTTACGGTTAAACGAACAACCGTCGGTTTGTAATTTGTCTGAGTGATTTGCACAAACGCAGTGCGCCGGCTGTAATACATAAATTATATAATAACATATATGTTCAAAATTACAAGCAGAAATACTCATTTGATTATTATATCACCTGAAAAGAAAAAAATAAATATATTAATGCAAATTTCTCTTAAAAAATATGCAGAATTAAGGCGGCCTTTTGGTTGGAATTTTATAAAAATGATGAATATAACCATTGGTTCGGGAAAAAATAAAAGTAAAAACTGACGGAAAGAGTGCTGTATTATGAAAAAAATAGTTGGATTAACAGGTGTGATTCTGATTGCGTGTATGATGATAAGCTCGCTTTTTGCTCCCGTGAATTCTGCGGAAAACACCTCTGCAACAGGCAATTATTCGTCGTCGCAGAATAACGGTACAACGGAAGGCGACTACATCATAAAAGCCGAAAAAGGGTATATTGTAGTGTACAAAAAAGGCGAGGACAAAGCGTATCTGACAACCGACTGCAGAGTATCAAATCTTCCGAAAGGCGACGCACTTTACCTTGAAAAAGGAATTGAAATAAAGGGGAAAGAAAACCTTATGAGGGCTCTTGAGGACTATTGCAGTTAAAGGCTTAATGGTAAGATAATTCTTCATATATATTGACTTTTCTGTGCTTTTATATTGACTTTTCTGTGCTTTTGGAGTAAAATCAGACTGATATGCCATAAAGTATGGTATCAGGTGCAGAATTTGCCGTAAATTTTTCAAAATAATGAAATCTTGCAAATTTTCTGTTTCTGAAAATCAAGTAAAAATGCAGAAAAGGAGATATTACATATGATTTCTACTGTCATTGACCAGTCGCTCGGTCTTGAGTTCCCTATTTTTCAGGGAGGCATGGCTTGGGTGGCTGATGCATCGCTTGCCGCAGGTGTTTCAAACGCAGGCGGTCTCGGCATTATTGCAGCTATGAATTCCAACGGCGAACAGCTCCGTGAGGAAATCAGAAAGTGCAAAACAATGACCGATAAAATTTTCGGCGTAAACATCATGCTTATGAGTCCGTTTGCAGAGGAAGTAAGCGATGTTGTAGTTGAAGAGGGCATCAAGGTCATCACAACAGGTGCAGGCAACCCCGGCAAGTACATGGCAAAGTGGCTTGAGGCAGGCATCAAGGTTATTCCTGTTGTTCCGAGCGTTGCGCTTGCAAGGAAAATGGAAAAAGACGGTGCTTTTGCCGTTATCGCAGAGGGCGGCGAGTCAGGCGGTCATGTCGGTGATCTCACAACAATGGCTCTTGTTCCTCAGGTCGTTGATGCAGTAAATATACCTGTAATTGCCGCAGGCGGTATTGCAGACGGCAGACAGATTGCCGCAGCATTTATGCTCGGCGCTCAGGGCGTTCAGGTCGGCACAAGATTTCTCGTTGCAAAGGAATGTACTATCTCTCAGGAATATAAGAACAAAATTCTCAAAGCAAGAGATATTGACACGGTTGTAACAGGTAAAAGACTCGGTCATCCTGTTCGTTCAATCCGTAACTCGTTTACCCGTGAATATACAAAGGCTGAGTACGATTCGGCTAATGTTTCCGATGAGGAGCTTGAAAATATGGGACTCGGCAGACTCAGAAGAGCCGTGAGAGAGGGCGATGTTTCTCAGGGTACCGTTCTTGCAGGACAGGTTGCAAGTATGGTTAAAAAGGAACAGCCGGCAAGAGAAATGATTGAAGAGATGTTCTCACAGGCAGAAGAAGTATTGAACGGAGCAACAAAATGGGTAAAATAGCATTTATTTTTTCAGGTCAGGGCGCACAGTACAGCGGTATGGGTAAGGATCTTTACGATAATTCGCCTGCCGCAAAGGCTGTTTACGAAATGGCTGATTCTATAAGAGAAAACACTTCAAAGCAGTGCTTTGAGGGTACAATGGAGGAGCTTTCAAAGACAGTAAATACACAGCCGTGTATTTTTACTGCCGACCTTGCAGCCGCAAGAGCTCTTGTTGAAAAGGGCATCACTCCCGATTGCGTAGCAGGCTTTTCACTCGGTGAGATTTCTGCACTTGCTTTTTCGGGAATCCTTTCCGATGAACAGGCTTTCAGACTCGTTTGCAAAAGAGGCGAGCTTATGGACAAAGCCGCAACGGAAAATCCGGGTGCAATGGCTGCCGTATTAAAGCTTACTCCCGAAAAGGTTGAAGAAATCTGCTCAAGGTTTGACAAAACATATCCCGTAAACTACAACTCACCGGCTCAGACTGTTGTTGCAACAACAAGTGAAAATGCCGATGCTTTCTGCGAGGCAGTTAAAGCAGATGGCGGAAGGGCAAAACTTCTTGCAGTAAGCGGTGCGTTCCATTCTCCCTTTATGGCTGATGCCGCAGAGGGACTCGGAAAGTATATGGAAAATGTTGACTTTGCTCAGCCAAAGGTTCAGATTTATTCCGATTACACGGCTCAGCCGTATTCGGGCGATTTCAAAACGCTTGTCAAAGCACAGGTTGAGAATCCCGTAAAATGGCAGACTATCGTTGAAAATATGATTAATGACGGCGTTGACACCTTTATTGAGGTTGGTGTGGGCAAAACTCTCACAGGTCTTGTAAAGAGAATCAACGGAGATGTAAAGGCATTCAAGGTTGAAACTGCGGCTGATATTGACGCACTTGAACTTTGATACTGTTCGGAGGTATAATATAATGAGATTTGAAAATAAAACAGCCGTAGTAACAGGCGGCTCAAGAGGTATCGGTCTTGCAATCGCAACAAAGCTTGCAAAAGAGGGTGCTAACATCGCAATTCTCTATGTAGGTGACGAAAACGAGGGCATTAAGGCTAAGGAAGAGCTTTCACAGTACGGCACAAAGGTTGAGCAGTATTTCTGTGATGTTTCAAATTTTGAAGAGTCAAAGAAGGTTGTTGATAAGGTTATCGAGGAGTTCGGCAGTATCGAAATTCTTGTAAACAACGCAGGTATCACAAGAGATAAGCTTGTTTTAAATATGGACGAAAAAGATTTTGATGCTGTAATCAATGTAAACCTCAAGGGTACATTCAACATGATTAAGCATACATACAAGCACTTTATGAAAAAGCGTTACGGCAGAATCTGCAGCACAGCGTCAATTGTCGGTCTTACCGGCAACGCAGGTCAGGCTAACTATTCTGCGTCAAAGGCCGGTATTATCGGTCTTACAAAGTCGGTTGCAAAGGAACTTGCAGGCAGAGGCGTTACGGCTAATGCAGTTGCTCCGGGTTACATTGCAACAGATATGACAAGTGTACTTCCCGATAAGGTAAAGGACGCAATGAAAGCACAGATTCCTGCAAAGCGTATCGGTACTCCCGATGATGTTGCAGATGTAGTAGCTTTCCTCTGCTCTGACGATGCCGCTTATGTAACAGGCGAGGTTGTCAGAGTTGACGGCGGACTTGCAATGTAATTGATTTGGAGGATATAATGAGCAGAAGAGTAGTTGTAACAGGTATGGGCGCAATTTCACCGATTGGTAACGATGTGCCTACAATGTGGAAAAACATGGTTGACGGCGTTTGCGGTATCGAAACAATCACAGCTTTCGATACAAGTGACCTCAAGGTTCACATCGCAGGTACAGTCAAGGATTTTGATCCCACACAGTATATTGAGAAAAAAGAAGTAAGAAAGCTTGATCCATATACACAGTACGCAATCGCAGCGGCACAGCAGGCAGTTGACGACAGCGGTATCATAGGCAAGATTGACGAGAACCGTTTCGGTGTTTATATCGGTGCAGGTATCGGCGGTTTGCAGACCTTTGTTAAGAATACAGTGGGCATGGAAAACGGAGGCCCGAGAAAGGTTTCTCCTTTCTTTATTCCGATGATGATCGGTAATATCGCAACAGGCAATGTTGCAATCCGTTTTAACGCAAAAGGTGTGTCTCTTTCGGTTATGAGTGCCTGTGCAACAGGTACAAATTCAATCGGTGAGGCTTTCCACTGCATTAAGGACGGCTACGCTGACGCTATCATCACAGGCGGTGCAGAGGCAGTTGTTGCTCCTCTCACAATTGCAGGTTTCCAGAATATGAAAGCTCTTTCAACAAACGATGATCCAAAGCACGCATCCCGTCCGTTTGACAAGAATCGTGACGGTTTCATCATGGGCGAGGGCGCAGGTATGCTCATTCTTGAAGAGTATGAGCACGCAGTTGCAAGAGGTGCTAAGATTTATGCAGAGCTTTCAGGCTACGGCAATACTTGTGACGCACATCATGTTACAGCTCCCGATCCTAACGGTGCAGGTCTTGCAAGAGCAATTAAGATTGCTTTTGAGGAGGCAAATGTTGCCGATGACGCACAGATTTACATCAATGCTCACGGCACAAGCACACATCTTAACGACCTTACAGAAACAATGGCTATCAAGACGGCTCTCGGTGAAAAGGCTTATGATGCAAATATCAGCTCAACAAAATCAATGACAGGTCATCTTCTCGGTGCTACGGGCGCAGTTGAGGCTATCGCTTCTGTTATGGCTCTCAATGACGGTGTTATTCCGCCGACAATCAACCTTGACGAACCCGATGAAGGTCTTGACCTTAACTATACACCTAACAAAGCAGTTAAGCGTGATGTAAATGTTGCCGCTTCAACCAACCTCGGCTTTGGCGGACATGACGCTTGTCTTGTATTTAAAAAATATTAAGCGAGGGAATTACTATGAATAAAATTGAAGAAATCAAGGAATATATTTCCCTTCTTGAAAATTCTTCTTTGAGCGTTCTTGAAATTGAAAAAGAGGACGGTACAAAGATTCATCTTGAAAAAGAACATCCGGCACAGCAGATTTTTAATGCATCTCCAATCGGTGCATATCAGCCGACTGCAACAGATGTTCCTACTCCTGCGCCTGTTCAGCCACAGGCTCCTGCGGCTCAGTCTGCCGCTCCCGAGGAAGACGCCAAGACTGTAAACGCTCCGATTGTCGGCGTATTCTATGCCGCATCGGCACCGGGCAAGGCTCCTTTTGCTCCTGTCGGAAAGAAAGTAAGCAAGGGCTCAACCGTTTGCATTATCGAGGCTATGAAGTGCATGAACGAAATTCAGGCTGAGGACGACTATGAAATCGTTGAAGTTCTTGTTAAGGACGGAGATCTTGTTGAATACGGTCAACCGTTATTCAAGGTTAAATAATCGGAGGACTGTATGAATCAGGAAGAAATTAAAAAGATTTTGCCGCATCGTGACAATATGCTTCTTGTTGAAGAGGCTGAAAGTGTTGACGAAAACACGGCAAAGGGCAGATATACAATCAAAGGTGACGAGTTCTTTTTACAGGGACATTTCCCCGGTAACCCCGTTGTTCCGGGTGTTATTCTCTGCGAAATGATGGGACAGGCAAGCTGTTGCCTTCTTGCAGACAAGGTTAAGAACTGCACACCTTACTTTACAAAGATGAACAATGTTAAGTTCAGAAATCCCGTGAAACCGGGCGACACTCTTGAAAGTGTCTGCACACTCACAAAGAGCAGAGGTGCATTCTACTTTATTGACGCAAAGGGTTATGTTGACGGCAAGCTCTGTGTAAGTGCCGAGCTTTCGTTTGCACTTGTTGAAAATAAGTGATTTTAAAGGCTGTCTGTGCCGTTTTGGGTGCAGACAGCCGTAATGCGATAAATAACTGGAAGTGAAAAAATGTTCTCAAAAATTCTGATTGCCAACCGAGGCGAAATTGCAGTAAGAATTATCCGTGCCTGCCGTGAAATGGGCATCAGCACAGTAGCAATTTATTCTGAGGCAGACAAGGACTCCCTGCATGTTCAGCTTGCCGATGAAAGTTACTGCGTAGGCGGTAACCGTGTTGCCGACAGCTACCTCAATATGCCTGCAATTCTCACCGTTGCCGTTGAAAGCGGTGCTCAGGCTATTCATCCCGGCTACGGACTCTTGTCCGAAAATGCCAAGTTTGTTTCGCTCTGTGAACAGTGCAACATCAACTTTATCGGTCCTTCATCCGAAATGATAAAGCTTTTGGGCGACAAGGACAACGCAAGAAAGACTATGCGTGCCGCAGGTGTTCCCGTAACCCCCGGCTGCGATATTGTCGAAAGCGTTGAACAGGCAAAAGAGGAAGCTGAAAAAATCGGTTTTCCGCTTCTCATCAAGGCTCGTTCGGGCGGCGGCGGAAAGGGTATTCGCCGTGTTGATTCAATTGAGCAGTTTGAAGAGGCATTTTTGTCAGCTTCAAGCGAGGCACAGTCAGCATTTGGTGACGGTGCCTGCTACATAGAAAAATTCATTCACCCTGTAAAACACATTGAAATGCAGCTTTTGTGTGATAAATACGGCAATATCGTTTGTCTGGGTGAGCGTGAATGCTCTGTTCAGAGAAAGAACCAGAAGATGATTGAAGAAAGTCCAAGCCCCGCTCTTGACGAGAAAACCCGTAAAGAGATGATGATTGCGGCTGTTAAGGCGGCAAAGGCAGTTAACTATGTCAATGCAGGCACAGTTGAATTTTTGCTTGATATGGACAACAACTTCTATTTTATGGAAATGAACACCCGTTTGCAGGTTGAACACGGCGTTACCGAAATGGTAACAGGTCTTGACATTGTTCAGTGGCAGATAAGAATTGCCGCAGGTGCAAAGCTTTCCCGCACTCAGGACAGCATCTTCACACACGGCAATGTAATTGAATGCCGAATCAATGCCGAAAATCCGGAAAAGGGATTCAGACCGAGCTGCGGAAGAATTACAAGACTTCACACCCCGGGCGGCGCATTTGTAAGATTTGATACGGCGATTTATCAGGACTATTTTGTTCCTCCGTACTATGATTCGATGATCGGCAAGCTGATTGTTCAGGCAAGAAGCCGTGCCGAGGCAATCAGAAAGATGAAAATGGCTCTTTCCGAGCTTACCATTGACGGAATTGACATTAACCGTGACCTTCTTGCCGAGATTCTCTCGGACGAACAGTTTGTGAGCGGTGAATATACAACAGATTTTATGGCAGAGTTTGAAGAGAAACACGCCGACAGGAAGAAGTAAAAGATATGGATTTGTTTGCTTTCAGAAAACCGAAGAATGAGCTTGAGTCCGATGAGGGCGAGAGCAAAAATGTCCCCTTCGTTCCCGAAGAAATGTGGATAAAATGCCCCAAATGCAACACTATGCTCCTTACGACTGATATGGAGGAAAATCTTCATGTCTGCACAAAGTGCAACCATCATTTCAGAATGAACGGAAGAGATCGAGTTGAAATGCTTGCCGACAAGGATACCTTTGTTGAGTTTGACGCAGACCTTTCAAGCCATAATATTCTTGATTTTCCGGGATATGACGAAAAGCTTGAAAAGGCGAGAAAAACAGGTGCTAAGGAGTCTGTTATCTGCGGAGAATGTAAGATGAACGGCATTGATACCGTTCTCTGCGTTATGGATCCGACCTTTATGATGGGAAGTATGGGCGTAATCACGGGCGAAAAAATCACCCGTGCGTTTGAATATGCAACCGAAAATGCAATGCCGATTGTTGTTTGTACTGCCGCAGGCGGTGCAAGAATGCAGGAGGGCATCCTCTCGCTTATGCAAATGGCAAAAACTTCCGGTGCGGTAAAAAGACACAGCGACGCAGGTAATCTCTACATCACCGTGCTTACAGACCCGACAACAGGCGGTGTTACGGCGTCGTTTGCAATGGAGGGCGACATTATTCTTGCCGAGCCCGATTGTCTTGTTGCCTTTGCAGGTCCGAGAGTAATCGAGCAGACAATTCGTCAAAAGCTCCCCAAGGACTTCCAAACCTCGGAATTTGTTCTTCAGAAGGGCTTTATTGATTCGGTTGTCAGCAGAAATAACTTGAAATCTACACTTGTAAAATTGCTTAAATTGCACGGTTACAGCGGTGAGGAGGCTTAAAAATGACAGCTTACGAAAAGGTTATGGCGGCGAGAGATGCTAACAAGCTGACCTCGGTTGACTATATTGCCCATATGTTCGGTGACAGCTTCATTGAGCTTCACGGTGACCGCAGATATGCCGATGATAAAGCAGTTGTTGCAGGACTCGCAATGCTCTTTGACACTCCTGTTACTGTAATCGGAATTGAAAAGGGCAGAAATACAAAAGAGCGTGTTGAACGCAACTTCGGTCAGGCTCATCCCGAGGGCTACCGCAAGGCTTTAAGACTTATGAAACAGGCTGAAAAGTTCAGAAGACCTGTTCTTTGCCTTGTTGATACAAGCGGTGCATACCCCGGAATCGGTGCGGAGGAAAGAGGTCAGGGACAGGCTATTGCCGAAAACCTCATGGAAATGATGACTCTCAAAACTCCCGTACTTACCGTTCTTATCGGTGAGGGCGGCAGTGGCGGTGCGCTTGCACTTGCAGTTTCCGATGAAGTATGGATGCTTGAAAATTCCGTTTATTCGGTAATTTCTCCCGAGGGTTGTGCGTCAATTCT
>ULVC01053237.1_pt1 | contig 10058 bp, 11 predicted proteins | sample 1958821 | NCBI WGS metagenome assembly ULVC01 (sample SAMEA4835769, study PRJEB28245) | human gut metagenome | biome: gut microbiome; material: fecal sample | place: Denmark | collected 2008 | reverse complement strand
CCAGCCAAGACACGCAAGGACCTCAACGACATCATCCGATGGGAAAAGTATTGACACTGAGCGCTTGTGCCGCCGCCATCGCCGCCGCTGCCATTGCCCCCGGATGCAACAGCGACGGATGCACCGAGATGCGCAGTGCCATGCCCATAGCCCAACTACGCAACAGCGCCACCGGCGAGGTTGCAACCCTCGACTCGCTCGACATTCATGGCATAGGCGTGGCCGGCGACAGCCTGCTGGTAAGTGCCGGGACGGCCGTATCCAAACAATACCTGCCACTACGATATTCCGCATCAAGTGTGCGCTGGTGCATTGCTTACCGCTATGCCGGACTGGACAATGACCGTCTCAACGACACCCTTACGCTGACATACACATCATCGCCATGGCTGGCCGATGACGACTGCGGCGCCATGTACCGCTACACCATCACCGGGGCAACGTCCACCACACACCTCATCGACAGCGTCAGTGTGGCACAAGCCGAGGTCACCAATCTCGAAGACGTCAACCTCAACATCTACTTCCGCATATCCGAGCAATGACCACGCCACGACTCCAGACACTTGCCACAGCCGTCATAACCCTGCTGATGCTGCTGCCATTATTTCCCGGCAACGCCGATGCCCAGCGCCGCATCACCCCCGTGACCCCGACATCGCCCATGCGCGCGCCCGTAGACTCGGCATTGATACGTCAGCGAGCACTGGAAGCACGTCGAGCTCGCTCCACGCAATACACCGATGATCAGGGCAAAACAGTTATGGTAGACACCGTCACCGGTACCGAATGGGTAGACTCGACTATGCTGCCAAAAAAGCCCAAAATGCTATACCCCAAGATTTACGAAGTTAGCATCGGGCTTAATATCTGGGATCCCGTGATGCGTGCATTTGGTCAGGACTATGGCATCGGAGGCGTTGACATTCGACTGAATATGCACAACCGCTACATTCCCGCTGTCGAAATCGGACTGGGACAGGCACGCCATAATGCCGACGAATACGGATACACCTACCGCTCACCTCTGGCACCTTACGCCAAATTGGGCATAGACTATAACTTCCTGTTCAATTCCAATCCCGCCTACCAACTTTACGGCGGACTGCGCTACGGCTTTGCTTCCTTCAAATACGAAGTTACAGGCGCCACCGACCCCGGTACATACTGGGGCGACAAGACTACCTTCGATATCCCATCACAAAGTGCCTCGGCCGGATGGCTGGAAATAGTGCTGGGCCTGCGCGTACGCCTATGGGGCAATATCAGCGTCGGCTGGGCATTACGCTATCACACCATACTGCACCAAAGCCACCCTGTCGGCGGCGACCCTTGGTATATCCCCGGTTACGGCACCGCATCCTCACCTCTAAGCGGCTCCATCACCATATCCTACACCATTCCATTGGGACATAAACGCCGAGCCAATACTAACCAAATTCCGGAGGACGAAATCCCTGCAATTCCCACCACTGACAGCGATGCACAGCCGGAAACGTCTGCAGACCGAACACAGCCTGCACCCGACACCAAAGAACCGCAACAATAAACACCATACGCTAAGCCATGCAAACCAAAATGGCATAACCTTATGGTTAATTTAATTAAAAAGAAGCAAACATACTTTAATTAGCCTTGGCTTGCAGCCAATAAATGCATAACTTTGCAAGTGCAAAGCAAAGCTATCCACGCGAGCCCATTCCGCCACATAAAAGGCAGAGCAAAGCACGCCACTGCGACGACCGCCATCGTGAGACGCCGCCACCGTCCGGCCGGACAGCCATCGCATTGCACACAAGTAAGTATGATATAATCTCAAATGGTTTATGTAGCCCTACCTATATGTATGGTAGTGGCAATAAGAAACCGAACTTTAGAAGTCAACAATGCCTAATGGCTGGTCCGGAATCCGCTGTCGAAGCGTATTCGGACTTTTTTTTGCCCCTACCCCTCCGAAATATAGCGCCCACAACAGGCTCAAAGACCATCATATAGTCCCCGAATCGCAAGACATATATCAATAGCCACGACAGCCACATAATACCATGCAAAAGCGGCAGAAACGGCTATTACACGTCCCGGGCAAAAGAGCACAACCGATTAATTTGCGGTATTTAGCCATTTCTCGCCGAAATATCGTAACTTTGCACTATATTTAGATTAACAAGACACTGAAAGTGATTACACAAGACCAAATAAAAGAACTGGGACAACGCCGCGATGCGTTGCGACACTACCTGGACATCGACGGCAAGAAAATCCAAGTCGAAGAAGAAGAACTGCACACACACGTTCCCGACTTCTGGGAACACCCCAAGGAAGCGCAGGTACAGATGAAGAAAATCAAGGACTTACAAGGCTGGATTGAACGCTACGATGAAGTTGACAAAGCCGTCAGCGAGGTCGAAACCGGGCTGGACTTCGCCAAAGAAGGCCTTGTCGACGAAGCCGAATTGGACGGGCTGTACGCCGATGCAGCCACCAAGATTGAAGACCTCGAACTACGCAACATGCTACGCCGCGAAGAAGACCGCCTCGGCGTGGTACTCAAAATCAACTCCGGAGCCGGAGGCACAGAGAGCCAAGACTGGGCACAGATGCTGATGCGTATGTACCTGCGCTGGTGCGAGAAGCACGGCTACAAGACCTCGATAGCCAACATCCTCGAGGGCGATGAAGCCGGCATCAAATCCTGCACCATCAACGTCGAAGGCGACTTTGCCTACGGATTTCTCAAGAGCGAAAACGGTGTCCACCGCCTGGTGCGCGTCTCACCATACAATGCCCAAGGCAAACGCATGACATCATTCGCCTCGGTCTTCGTTACCCCGCTGGTAGATGACACCATCGAAGTACGCGTCGACCCGGCCGCAGTGTCATGGGATACCTTCCGCAGCGGCGGCGCCGGCGGCCAGAACGTCAATAAAGTAGAATCGGGTGTACGACTGCGCTACCAATTCGTAGACCCCTACACAGGCGAGCACGAAGAAATCCTCATCGAAAACACAGAGACTCGCGACCAGCCTAAAAACAAGGAAAACGCCATGCGCCAACTGCGTTCCATCCTATACGACAAAGAGTTGCAACACCGTATGCAGGAGCAAGCCAAGATTGAAGCCGGCAAGATGAAAATCGAATGGGGCAGCCAGATACGCTCGTACGTATTCGATGACCGCCGCGTCAAGGACCACCGCACCGGACACCAAACATCCGATGTCAACGCCGTCATGGACGGCGACCTCGACGACTTTATCAAGGCCTATCTCATGCAATTTGCCGGCAATGAAGACTAAACATACACACATTGGCTTCACCCTCGGCAACGCCGGCACCATCACTACTGCTGCCCCGGTCCATAGCCAACGACACACAAGGCATCACCATTACACAATTACCTCGCCATGACATACACCCGCACCATACTTACAGCCATCACACTGGCACTCGCCACGATACTCATCGCAGCCTACGCCGCTCGTCAACCACGACTGCCAAAACGCTACGAAGACCAACAGTCGCTGACAATATACCAAGTTATGGTAGCATCCTTCAACCGCGATACCACCGCCACCACCCCGGGATACACCGCCATGTGGGGGCCCGACGACAACCGCAAAGACGGCAATATCGCCGGCGTCACCGCCGCCCTCGACCACATAGCCTCCATCGGCGCCAATGCCATTTGGCTCACCCCCATATTTGACAGCTCAAAAGCCAAAGGCGGCGAAAAACTCCGGTCCACCGGATACTTCGCCAACGACTACTTCGCCATAGACCCCCATTTCGGCACACGGGACGATCTGCGACACCTCATCGACGAAGCCCATGCACGCGGCCTCTACGTCATCCTTGACGGCGTCTTCGGGCACCACGGCGGAGTCACCACACCCTCACCCTCGGGATACACCATAGACAGCACACCCAGCGCCAACGTGCGCGACACCATACCCTCGGGCAATGTCGCCTACCCCGCCTCCCTGCCTTACTTTCGCGAAGTGGCCACCTGGTGGATAGACAACTACGACATCGACGGATGGCGCCTCGACCAGGCATACCAAGTCGTACAAAACGGACACAACTACTGGCGCGAAATACGCCAAGCCGTACAAGACCTTGCCGACCATCGCGCTGCACAAGGCAAGCGCTGGGGCACACTCGCATACATGGTAGGCGAAGACTGGGGTGACGCAAACGCCATCAACGCCGGCGTATACAGTGACCACGGACTCATCAGCGCCTTCGACTTCGACGGAAAAGAACGTATTTCCGGCCCCATGCAAGACATTGAAAGCGAAGGACTTGACAACTGGGACGATATAATATACGTGCTCAGCACCCCACGCCAACGCGGATACAAGGACGACACCGTGCTGCCCAACCTGTTTGTCACCAACCACGACGGATACCGCCTGGCCGACCACCTCAACCCCGCCGAGCCACTATACATCGAAAAACAAATGACACGCATGGCGATACTCGCCGCATATAACGGACCCATAACACTATACTACGGCGACGAATTCGGCGACCGCGCAGTCGACAACCACGGATGGCAAAAAGACAACGTCTCGCGCACATCCGGACACATCGTCCCCCTCGATGACCAACAGCGCCAACTTATGCAATACACCTCCAACGTCATGAACCTGCGACGCCAAAATCCCGCCATGTGGCGCGGAATCCCCACATTTCACCACCACAACATCGATGGAGCCGATGTACTCATCGTTGACAAAACAGACATCAAGACAGGCAACCGCGTAGCCATAGTCTTCAGCGACAAAAACGTCTCAGTTCCCATAGAAGGCACATACATCGACGTAGACGCCTGGCGCCCCGAAATCAAGGTATTGACACCTTCACACGTCAAGCACCACAATAAATAAGCAAACATACACAAAAGCACTACAACAAATACACATAACCATGAACGTAGTAGACAGATTTCTGCGGTACGTCAAATACGACACCCAGAGCGATGAACTCACCAACATGACGCCCTCCACACCCGGGCAAATGACCTTCGCCAAATATCTCGCCGACGAACTCCGCCAAATGGGACTCGACGACATCACCCTCGATGACAACGGGTACCTCATGGCGACACTGCCGGCAAACACCGATGCCGAAGGCATTCCCACCATCGGATTTATCGCACACCTCGACACATCACCCGACATGAGCGGACACAATGTTACCCCACGCATCGTCGAAAACTATGACGGCGGCGACATACTGCTCAACAAGCATACAGGCATTACACTGTCGCCCAACGACTTTCCTGAACTGCTCAACTACAAAGGACAGGCACTCATCGTCACCGATGGCAATACCCTGCTCGGCGCAGACGACAAAGCAGGTATAGCCGAAATCATCTCCGCCGTAGACCACCTCCAACAACACCCCGAAATCAAACACGGCAAAATACGCATAGCCTTCAACCCCGACGAAGAAATCGGCCAAGGCGCACACAAATTCGATGTCCAACTCTTCGGTGCCGACTGGGCATACACCATGGACGGAGGCGAAATAGGCGAACTCGAATACGAAAACTTCAACGCCGCAGTCGCACGCGTCACCTTCACCGGGCGCAACGTACACCCGGGATACGCCAAGCACAAAATGATAAACTCGATGCGCATAGCCAACCAGTTTGTCATCATGCTCCCACGATGGGAAACCCCCGAACACACCGAAGGATACGAAGGATTCTACCACCTCATAGGCATGGAAGGAACCGTCGAAAAAACAGTGCTCACATACATCATACGAGACCACGACCGCGACCGCTTCGAACGCCGCAAAAAAGAGATGGAACACCTCGCACGCAAAATCAACCACGAATTTCCCGACTGCTGCGCCATCGAAATCAAAGACCAGTACTACAACATGCGCGAAAAAATCGAACCGCTGATGCACATCATCGACACAGCCGAACAAGCCATGCGAGACAGCGGCGTCACGCCCAAAGTAGTACCCATACGCGGCGGCACAGACGGAGCACAACTCTCATTCAAAGGCCTGCCATGCCCCAACATATTTGCCGGCGGCCTCAACTTCCACGGACGTTACGAATACATACCTATCCCCTCCATGGAAAAAGCCACAGAAGTCATCGTCCAAATAGCCCGTATCGTTGCACAAAACCATCGCTGATACATACGCCCATCCCGGTGGCACCGCCATCATCATCACCGGTGCCACCGGAAGCGGCAAAACCACACTCGCCATAGAACTGGCGCGACACCTGCACTGCCATATCATCAGCGCAGACTCGCGCCAGATTTATCGCGACATTCCCATTACCACAGCCGCACCAACCCCGGACCAACTCGCCGCAATACCACACCACCTCGTAGGCACACTACCCATAGACGCCACATACAGCGCCGCCCAATTCGTCCAAGACGTACACACGCTGCTACCGCGACTATGGCAAAACAGCCCCTACGTCATCATCTGCGGAGGCAGCATGATGTACCTACACGCACTGCTGCACGGCATCGACGACATGCCCACCATCACCGAAGACACACGCACATACGTACTCGACCTATACCACCGACACGGACTGCAACACCTGCTCGAACTGCTCGCCACTCTCGACCCGCAATACCGAGCCACCGTAGACCCGGCCAATACACGCCGCATAATACACGCCATCGAAGTCAGCCTCCAAGCCGGACGCCCTTACAGCAGCCACCTCACCGGACGCCCCACCGCCCCGGAGCTGCACGCCGTTACATTCGCCCTCACCATGCCACGACCTCAACTCTTCGATCGCATCAACGCACGTGTCCTCCAAATGGTAGCCGACGGCATGGAACAAGAAGCACAACGCATGTACCCCTTGCGACACCTCAATGCCCTCAACACCGTCGGCTTCAAAGAATGGTTCAGTCACTTCGACGGAACGCTCGACCGCACCACCGCCATAGCTCGCATCGCCAAAAACACCCGCGTATACGCAAAAAAACAACTCACCTGGCTGGCCCGTGCCGCCTTCGACGTCACCCCACTCGATGCCCAATCCCCCATTTCCCCCCTCACCCAAATCCTCCATCACCTCCCCGATACCACAATTCCCACCGCCACCTGACACCGGCAATCATAGCCGCACAACCACCCGTCCCCTTTCACTATCCCCACGACCAACGCCATCCGACAAAATAACCGAAAACGCCATCAAAATAGCCGAAATTTTTGGAGGCACGAACCCCCAATTCACAAAAAAATCCGTAAATTTGCATCCGTGATAACACCCGAAAAGGTACATATTTTTGGTCTCCAAACGTTAACGAAATTAAAAATTTCATTACAACAGTCTCGCTGACAGTCAATTCCAAAAGTTGCTCTCCGAGACCATCCTCCACTAAAACAAGGATTAAGACTTGCTTCGTCTTTGGTAAAACGAAGTTCTTCTTCTTCTCCGAGACCATCCTCCACTAAAACAAGGATTAAGACAGAGATGGTTTCTTCGGCCAGTTTTTTTGACCGACTCCGAGACCATCCTCCACTAAAACAAGGATTAAGACTGGCTGTCGCTGGGTTATACCTTACTTAATTTTACCACTCCGAGACCATCCTCCACTAAAACAAGGATTAAGACGTTTATCCACATGTTCTTGTGGAGTGATTTTTTGCAGCTCCGAGACCATCCTCCACTAAAACAAGGATTAAGACAATAACTGGTAGATACATTAGGATTCGAACCTAAATCTCCGAGACCATCCTCCACTAAAACAAGGATTAAGACTTGAAATTCTCCTTCCTCTTCTGTTCTTACTTTTCCTCCGAGACCATCCTCCACTAAAACAAGGATTAAGACTAACCTCCTGTAAGTATTTTAATACCTGCTTCTCCTGCCTCCGAGACCATCCTCCACTAAAACAAGGATTAAGACTCGTCTTTGGTGAGACAAAGTTCTTCTTCTTCATCTCTCCGAGACCATCCTCCACTAAAACAAGGATTAAGACCAAATTTATATGTACTTGCTTGTTGATATGTAGCACTCCGAGACCATCCTCCACTAAAACAAGGATTAAGACGCTTCGGCGTTGTCGTATTCGGGCTCGCAGCCAAACTCCGAGACCATCCTCCACTAAAACAAGGATTAAGACCACTTCTTTGTATTCATCCTCAGACAGAGAATGATCCTCCGAGACCATCCTCCACTAAAACAAGGATTAAGACAATTGATTGACTACCACTTTATAGAAAAAGTGATACTCCGAGACCATCCTCCACTAAAACAAGGATTAAGACATGTCGCAGAACTCCTCTAAGGTCATTTTAGGGATTTCTCCGAGACCATCCTCCACTAAAACAAGGATTAAGACATATCGTTTTAGGTTATATAGATGGGATTTAAGGAACCTCCGAGACCATCCTCCACTAAAACAAGGATTAAGACTTTTGCAGAATCGTTATCTTCTTCTACTGTTCCACAGCTCCGAGACCATCCTCCACTAAAACAAGGATTAAGACCATTTAGAAAATAGACTGATTCCCATAGTGTCAGCTCCGAGACCATCCTCCACTAAAACAAGGATTAAGACCTACAAAGAGGGCAGCTATATATCCTCTCTGCCACATCTCCGAGACCATCCTCCACTAAAACAAGGATTAAGACTGGGGAAAGCACCGCCGCCTAACCAGTTGGCGGTTACTCCGAGACCATCCTCCACTAAAACAAGGATTAAGACATTAGGGTCATCAGAGCCAGCAAGCATCTTATATGTCTCCGAGACCATCCTCCACTAAAACAAGGATTAAGACTGTTATTGAAAGCACCATAAAGTGAACGGAAAGCTACCTCCGAGACCATCCTCCACTAAAACAAGGATTAAGACCTTTAGCCGCACTCTCGTGTGGCCATGGGGACATAGCTCCGAGACCATCCTCCACTAAAACAAGGATTAAGACTTTCATTATCATTGGCTTTTCTAAATAAAATATAATCTCCGAGACCATCCTCCACTAAAACAAGGATTAAGACAATCTATTATGGCGATGTTGTTTATGATAGTAGTTGCTCCGAGACCATCCTCCACTAAAACAAGGATTAAGACTTTGCTTGTTTTTTTCGATAGTGTTTTTTTGCTGCTGCTCCGAGACCATCCTCCACTAAAACAAGGATTAAGACTATAGTTGACCTCACGCGTGACACTTTCATACTCCTCCGAGACCATCCTCCACTAAAACAAGGATTAAGACAATTCATCACTGGATTCACTGAAATATTCAGCCATTCTCCGAGACCATCCTCCACTAAAACAAGGATTAAGACCGTCTTCATCTTCCTCAGAATAGACCCATCTTATTAGGTCTCCGAGACCATCCTCCACTAAAACAAGGATTAAGACCATTATCATCAAGCATTGTGATTACTTGCTCAATACTCCGAGACCATCCTCCACTAAAACAAGGATTAAGACTTGCATATTTTTTATATATAGCAAAACAGAATACGGAGCTCCGAGACCATCCTCCACTAAAACAAGGATTAAGACCCTCCCTTTTTCACCCTTGGTGCTTGGCTGAGCAACCTCCGAGACCATCCTCCACTAAAACAAGGATTAAGACAGGGATGAGAGTGTCTTTCCTGGCTTCATAGGCCTTCTCCGAGACCATCCTCCACTAAAACAAGGATTAAGACTATTAGGTTTGTGTCTTCTGGCATTTTTTCCAGAGACTCCGAGACCATCCTCCACTAAAACAAGGATTAAGACACCTGGACTGTAGCTCCAGGGAGCTTTGACATTGGACTCCGAGACCATCCTCCACTAAAACAAGGATTAAGACCGCACGAGCAACCATATGTTCATAATCAGCTTTGGCATCTCCGAGACCATCCTCCACTAAAACAAGGATTAAGACTCAAATAGACTTAACTGCTGACATTTCGGCTTAGGTTGCTCCGAGACCATCCTCCACTAAAACAAGGATTAAGACCTTCGTCAATACGATGTTGGCGAGTATACTTGTTTTTCTCCGAGACCATCCTCCACTAAAACAAGGATTAAGACTAATATAATTCAGTAACGTCATCAATATCT
>ULVC01032756.1_pt1 | contig 10161 bp, 7 predicted proteins | sample 1958821 | NCBI WGS metagenome assembly ULVC01 (sample SAMEA4835769, study PRJEB28245) | human gut metagenome | biome: gut microbiome; material: fecal sample | place: Denmark | collected 2008 | reverse complement strand
GGTAGGCGGCGGTGGCCGCGAGCACGCATTGGTGCGCAAGATCAAAGAGTCACCCAGAGTGGATAGTGTGCATTGCTGCCCGGGCAATGGGGGCATTGCCTATGATGCAGTGTGCCACAATGTGGCGGCCATGGATATAGACGGCGTCGTGGCGCTGGCAAAGGAGATTAAGGCAGATCTGGTGGTCGTGGCCCCGGACGATCCGCTGGTGGCCGGTATGGTAGATGCCCTGAACGCGGCGGGCTTTGCCACTTTTGGCCCCCGAGCCAACGCGGCTATCATTGAAGGCTCCAAGGTGTTCTCCAAGGATCTGATGCAAAAGTACCACATTCCCACCGCCGAGTATCGGGTATTTGACGATCCCCGGGCGGCCATTGAATATATTACGGAGAAAAACGAATTCCCCACTGTCATTAAGGCAGACGGTCTGGCTTTGGGCAAGGGCGTGCTGATTCCGGAAACTTTGGAAGAAGCGGTGGCCGGTGTTAAGGAAATTATGGAGGACAAGGTATTCGGTGCCTCCGGCAATCATATTGTGGTGGAGGAGTTCCTTACCGGGCCGGAAGTGTCTGTGCTGGCCTTTACCGATGGCAAGTGCGTGCGGCCTATGGTGTCCTCCATGGATCACAAGCGAGCACTGGACGGCGACAAGGGGCTGAATACCGGCGGTATGGGTACCGTGTCCCCCAACCCGTACTATACGGAAGCGGTGGCACAGCAATGTATGGACACCATCTTCCTGCCCACCATTGCGGCTATGAATGCCGAAGGGCGCACCTTCCAAGGCTGCCTCTACTTTGGTTTGATGCTTACCCCCAAGGGCCCCAAGGTGATTGAATACAACTGCCGTTTCGGCGACCCGGAGACCCAGGTGGTGCTGCCCCGGCTGGAAACGGATATTATGGATATTTTTGACGCCATTAACGCCGGTACGCTGGCGCAGCTGGACATTCGGTGGAGTGATAAAGCCTGCGCCTGTGTGATTTTGGCCAGTGGCGGTTATCCCAAGTCTTACCCCAAGGGGCTGGAGATCACCGGTCTGACCGATGGGCAGCGAGCGGGAGTTACCGTGTACCATGCCGGTACAGCGCAAAAGGAAGGCAAGCTGGTGACTGCCGGCGGGCGGGTGCTGGGCATTACCGCCTTGGGTGACAATTTGCAGGCGGCACTGGATACCGCCTATGCCGCTGCACGGGAAGTGCACTTTGACGGTGTGCATTACAGAAAAGACATTGGAGCCCGCGCATTGGCTGCCGACAAATGTGAATAGGCTATGAATTTTACAAATTGTTATTGACAATTATACAGCCTGTGATATAATAGACACGTTACACACTTTGTATAATTTTTAATCGAAGAGGCGAAATTATGGCAACTGTTAAAAAGAGCAAAAAACGAATTATCGTTCCCATCGCCATTGTGTTGGTGATCGCCATTATCGTGACCAGTATCTTTATTGTGCGCAAGGTCAACGGCGGCGAGCAGGTGACCCTGCACACCATCTCTACCGGCGATATTTACGAGACGGTCAGCGCTACCGGCGATGTGACCGCAGGCGCCAGCCGTACATACAAGGTCGGCACTGTGGCAACTGTAAAAGAAGTGTTTGTCCAAAAGGGCGACAAGGTCAAAGAGGGCGACAAACTGGCTACCTTTGATACCTCTAATGTGGACGCCCAGATTTCCAAATTGCAGGGGACTTATACGTACGCTAAGAAGGCGTACAACACCGCTCGCAGCAATCAGACTGCCGCTAAGTCGAATTTGGCAGCGGTCAATAAGCAGATCAACACGCTGGAAAAGCAGATTGCCAAGCTGCAAAAGCGTGCCAACACCACTACCTCAAAGAAGACCACAACGAAAAAGCACCGCACCACGCTGCCGACCACAGTTCCCACAACACGGGTGACTACCACCAAAGAAACCACTGCTAAGGCCGCTACCTATACGGTAAAGGCAACGGTACTGGCCGGCCAGGAGAGCTACGGTACCGTGCAGGTGGGTAATAATACCGCCGGTTCTACCAGTGCAGGTAAGTATGACGAGGGTGCAGATGTGGTGATCAAGGCTGTTCCTGTCAAGGATTACAGCTTCTCCGGTTGGTACGATGCCAACGGCACGAAATTGAAGTCCTCCAAGCAGGTGACGGTTCAGGTGCGTGGTAATGTGCAGTATATTGCGCAGTTTGAGAAGACCAGCTCCACCGGTGCGCTCAAGGATCTGTCCGATACTTTGGCCGAGATTGCCGATAATATTCGCGATATGACCAATGATGTGGATACCATGATGCAGATTATGAAGACCACAGCGGACGCCATCAGTAAGGCGTTGGATAGAAATATTACCGATTCCAACGCCATCGCCAACGCAGTGGAAAAGGCCATTCGTGACGCCATCAGCGACGGCTTGATTAACGAGGACAATCTGAAAGTGATGGGCGATGTGCTGGCAAAGAGTATTGCCCAGGCTGTAAAGGAAATTGATTGGAAGAGCGTTGCAAAAGACTTGACCAGCACGACGGATATACAGTTGACCACTAAGCAGCTGCAATTGGCTGCCCTGTATGCGCAGTCCAAAATGTATGCGGTAGAGGCTTCCGACACCGCTGTCAGCGCACAAAAGAGCGTAATGGAGGGTGCAGAGAGTGCCCTGACCGCTTTGCAGGACGCAAATAAGGATTTGCAGGCCGGTTGGACCGCTTCTTTTGACGGTACCATCACCACCTGTGATCTGGTAGCCGGGGAGCAGACCTCCCTGGTCAATGACGGCATTGTGCTGGAGAATATGAACACCATGGTCGTGACCATCAGCCTGAGTGAGTACGATAACCATCGGGTGAAGGTGGGTATGCCCTGCACCATTACCACCGCTTACGGTAAGTATGAGGGCGAAGTGACTGCCAAGGCGCCTACCGCCACCGGCGGATCTACCGGCTCCATCTTGGACAATGTAGGCTCCATGGCCGGTATCAGCGGTCTGTCCAGCCTAACCAGCTCCGGTGCAGGCGTGGAGTGTACGGTAGAAGTGAAACACCCGGACGAGAACATTATCATCGGTTTTGAAGCCAATGTGGTGATTAGCACCGGTGAGTACCTGGGCGTTGTAACCGTGCCCACCGGCTCGATTGTACTGGATAAGACCGGCACCTATGTGTACCTCTACAACGAGAAGGAAAAGACGGTCACCAAGACCGCCATTACCACCGGTGCCATGTCGGACAGCGCATACCAGGTAACCGACGGCTTGAAAGCCGGGGACAAGATCGTTGCCGCACCATCCACTACCTATAAGGAAGACTCCTTTAAGGTTAAGGTGGTTGACAAACTGAGTACAACGAAATAAGGAGCACTTTTTGTGAACATTTCAGAAAGCTTTAAAATCGCTGTCAAAGCCATAAAGGCGAACTGGATGCGCTCGCTCCTGACGATGTTGGGTATCATTATCGGTATCAGCTCTGTGATCATGATTGTGGGAGCCGGTACCGGTGCCCGGGACTATATTGTCTCTTTAATCGAGGATATGGGCTCCAACGCCGTGATGGTCTCGGTGGATACCACCCAGGCTACGGACAACGACTACATTACCTTGAAGGATGTAGAGAATATTAAAAGCCGTGTAAACGGCGTAGATCGCTGCTCGCCTATGCTGATGGGCTTTGGTAAGGCCACCATTGACTCCCAGGCCAAGGAAGCTACCGCTATGCTGGTTGGCGTAAACAGTGATATTCAGTACGCCTTGACCGAAGGCTGCACCTACGGTCGGTTCTTTACCGATGAGGAGTACAGCGCCAATTCACCTATTGCCGTGATCGGTATTAACAGTGCTCAAAGTGTATTTGGGTATGAAGATGTGACCGGCGAGTATGTGACTGTGTCCTCCAGCGGTAAGTCCATGAAGGTCAAGATAGCGGGTGTGGCCAATATTGACCAGATTGCCCAGTCCGCCGGCGGCAGTTCCTCTCTGTCAACTATGTTTCAGCAGAACGAGGACTCTCCTGTGATCGCATTGTTTATGCCATGCACGACGCTGACCCAGATCACCGGCGCCAACTCCAACCTGAGCTCCATTTTCGTGATCGCCCAGGACGGTGCAGACAATGACGCTGTAGGTAACGCCACCGTCAACTACTTGAAAGCGGCCCACGGCAATTTTGCCAAGAATATGTATATTGCCCAGAATATGGCCACCTATATTCAGATCGTAGATATTGTTATGCAGGTGCTGACCGCATTTATTGCCTGTGTAGGTGCGATTTCCCTAATCGTTGGCGGTATCGGCGTGATGAATATTATGCTGGTGTCCGTAACCGAGCGAACGCGGGAGATCGGCATACGAAAGTCCTTGGGCGCCAAAACCAAGGTGATCACCTTGCAGTTTCTAACCGAATCGGTGATTTTGTGCTTGATCGGCGGTATCATTGGCCTGGTATTGGGTATTGCAGGCGCGTATGCGGCCTGTGCCGTTATCAATATTACCCCCAAGATCACTTGGTGGGTGATCCTGCTGGCACTGGCATTCTCCAGCGGTGTTGGGCTGTTCTTCGGCATTTACCCGGCCCGCAAGGCTGCTAAGCTGTCGCCTATTGAGGCGCTGCGCCGAGAGTAAGTCAAAATTTATACAAAGCAAGACCGTATCGACTGGCATAGTTGATACGGTCTTTATTTTAGGTATTGAAAAAGATGGCACAATAGTGTAAAATAAAAGGACATTTTGAGCGTATGCGCAAGAATAAGGGAGGACCCTTGTATGGAGAGTATTCAGCAGGTGATCGACCGCTTTGATTTTCAGGGCAAGACGGCGGATTGCCGGGCCTTTGGCAACGGCCATATCAATACAACCTATATCATTACCACCGATCTGCCGGAGGGCGGTCAGCAGCGCTACGTGCTGCAGAAGGTCAATCACAATGTATTTCGTGACATTGACCGGCTGATGCAGAATGTGTTTGCAGTCACTTCCTTTTTGCAGGAGAAGATTCGGGCTGCCGGCGGCGACCCGGACCGGGAGACCCTGCACTTTATCAAGACTAAGGATGGCGCCCAGTATTACACTGCACCGGATGGGGATTACTTCCGCGCCTATGTGTTTGTAAAGGACTCTATCAGCTATGACGCGGTGGAGAGCGCAGCTCTGTTCCAAAAGAGCGGCGAGGCATTCGGCCGGTTCCAGCACCTGCTGGCGGATTTTCCGGCTGAGACTCTGTATGAGACGATTCCTAATTTCCATAATACCCTGTGGCGGTATGAGAACGAGTTTCTCCCGGCGGTAGAAGCCGACAAGGCCGGTCGTGCCGCCGCTGTGCAGGCGGAAATGCAGTTCGTAAAGGACCGCAAGGCGGACACCCATCGGCTTAGCGACCTGGCTGCTGCCGGTCAGCTGCCCCTGCGGGTGACCCATAATGATACCAAGCTGAATAATGTGCTGTTTGACGCTACTGCCGGCGAGGCCATTTGTGTGATCGACCTGGACACGGTCATGCCGGGTCTTGCCCATTATGATTTTGGCGACTCTATTCGCTTTGGCGCCAACACCGCTGCCGAGGACGAGGCGGACCTGTCCAAGGTGAGTTTGGATCTGGAGTATTTCGGCGCCTATGCCAAGGGGTTTTTGTCCCAGGCGGGGGAGAGCCTGACCCAAACGGAGATCGACCAGTTGGCCTTTTCTGCCAAGTTGATGACCTTTGAGTGCGGTATGCGCTTTTTGACCGATTACCTGAACGGCGACACCTACTTTAAGACCGCTTACCCGGAGCATAACCTGGTGCGCGCCCGCAACCAGTTTGCCCTGGTGGCGGACATGGAGCGCAAAATGGACCAAATGGAAGCGCTCATCGCTGCACTGTAAATGAAATAGCAAAGAATATGGGAGGCACTCTGTTGGGAGCGCCTCCATATTTTTCGGAGGGCTTTTTATGCTGAAAAGATCCATAGCGGCGCACACGCGGATCGTTGTTCCCACTTTAGATGTGTTTCTAAAGCATTATACGGACTCAAAATATGTAAAGGCCGATTTTGAAAATTTGGTCAAAAACGAAACGCTTATACCGTTTTTTGCGTTTTATCACAAGTTGTTTATCGGCAAGGCGTATTTGGTTGTAAAACTCAAAGACTTGCAGGTGGCCGATGGGCAGCGGGTGGCCTATTTGTGTAATTTTGAAGTGAAAAGACTGTGGCAAAATAAAGGTGTGGGCACCAAGATATTGCATACCGTGATGGCGTATGCAAAGCGAAATGGGTTTGAAAAGCTGACCCTTGCGGTAAATGAAGCCAACGAGCGGAATATGCACTTGTACGGCAAGGCGGGCTTTCGCACCAAAATCAAAACCATAGATACGGACTTGCTGTTTTTTAACCCCAATGGCGACCCGATCAAAACACAAACGCTGGGCGTTTATTGTTGCGAACTATAAGCCACCATGTGCACAATAAAGCGCACGAACAAAATAAAGAAGCGCTACCCATAAAGGTTGCGCTTTTTTGTATAGATTTTGATGTGAACAACGTATAGAGGGCGCTTATACAGGTGCCTTATGTGGGTTTCTGTCTTTCCTGTACGGCAGCGCAGAAAGCAGATAGGCGATCCCCGGCAGGCACAGAAATAAAAAGAACATAGCGAAGCGCGGCGTTGCAAATGACGGATCTGTTGCGAAGTTGGCACCGGCATATAGCGCCCGGTTGATTTGACGGACGGCGGTTCCGCTAAAGCCACTGATCGCAAACACCAGCCCTTGCAGCAAAGCAGACACACCGGTGGACAGCTTGATGAGTAAGGATTGCCCGGACACAAAAATGCCGTCCCGGCGTATGCCGCTTTCTTTCTCCGTTAGGTCTGCTGCGTCTGCAATTAAAATGGATTGCACGGTATTGACCAGACCGCAGCAAAACATATTACAAAACAGAAGCAAGATCAAGAGCGTAAAGGGCAGGGCTTGTGTTAGCTGCTGCGGTCGGCAAAGGAACAGCGCAAAGGCGGCCAATAAAGCCAGTCCTGCAAACACATTGGCTTGTGCAAATGTGGTGGCTGCGCCGTGCTTGTCTGCCAGTTTGGGAGCTGCACCTGCGGCGATGAGTTGGCCTAAAAAGGCAGGAATGCCTAAGAGCAGCATATAGTGCACATAAGGTGTGCGCCCGTTATTGCCAAAGTAGTAAGACAGCACGGTCATTTGCAGCAAATTCATTAGCCCGCTAGGTGTGCGCAGCAATCCGGAGAGCAAAATGCGACGATAACTTTGCATGCGCCACATTTCCGTAAGATTTTGCCATAGGCTGCGCTTTTCTGCCGGCGGGGCGGTCATGCGCTCCTGGGTACAAAAGCCTACCGGCTGAAACAGGAGCGTGCCCAGGAACAAAAAACTGCCACAGACCAAGACGGTCCCCATTTGCAGCCCTAAGGTAGGGTCGTTTAGCTGTTTGGAAAAGTGATTGCCCGCAGCCTGAGATAACGGCAATAGCAGCAAACTGATACCGGCACCGCAAATTCCTGCAACGATCCGTGCCTGTGCCAGCAATGCGTTGCGGTCCTTGCGGCTTTTTGTCATTAAGTTTGGCAATGTCCATAGCGCTACGTCGCCGAAGCAAAAGCAAATGCCAAAGCCGATGAAACTAAGCCCGGCAGCCAGTAAGATACCCAGGCGGGCGGTGGATGTTTCTGCTGCCGTATATGGACGATTAAGAAAGCAGAGCAGCGAAAAAATAAAAATCGGCAGCGGCGAAAATATAAGATAAGTGCGGCATTTGCCTTTGGTATTTTGACTGCGGTCAATGCGCATACCCACATAGGGATCACACAGAAATTCGGCTATTTTAGATAGCAGGGTGATGGTGCTGATGGCCAGTGCAGGCAAAAAGATCACACTTTGAAAATAGTAGGTCAGCCCGGTGCCGATCACGCCGTATATCAAGTTTTGACCCAGCATACCCAGTAGATAGATGGTCCGTTCTCTTTTTGTGTAAGTGTCCATATTTCCTCCTTACATACCAACGGTATGTATAAATTCAAAGAATAGCCGCTGCAAAGCAGCGGGCGAATGGGCGTTTATAATTGATCTAAATAAGGTTGCAAGGGCGCTAAGTCCAGCCCGGTGGGTTCGCAAAGGGTACAGAGAAATGCCAGCTTTTGCTTCCGCTTTTCCGGGCCATCAGCAAATACCAGCGGGCTTAGCCAAAGATTGGCAAGCAGCGCCACCACTTCTGCAAAGGCTGTCGGTTCGGCCACTTGCAGCGAACCGTCGGCAATGCCCGCTTCGACCACCGGCAAAAAGGCGGTAGGCGCAATTTCTTCTATGCTGCGATACAGCAAGTCGCGCAGCATTTGGGGAGAGTTACGCAGTTGCACACCCAGTTTGCGGAATTGGGCTTCCTGTGGGTCTGTAATGGCAGCGAGCAGCATTTGGGTCAGCTTTTGACTGCCGGTTAATGTTGTGGATACTGCGATTTTTTGCCAAGTGGCGGACAGGGAATTGTTCTCAAAAATACGGGCGGCAACGGCGTTTAAGATCGCTTCCTTGGAGGAAAAATGGTGGTACACCGCGCCTTTGGTCAAGCCGCCCAGCTGGTCGATGATATTCTGTATGGTGGTGTGTTCGTACCCCTGCTGCAAAAACAGGCGTGTGGCGGTATCTAAAATTTGTTCCCGGGTCTGTTCCGGGTATTTATTCCTGCTCATAGCTCCTCCTTACATACCAACGGTATGTATAAAGCATAACACAGGTTTGCTCCTTTGTCAATAAGAAAAAGCAGCCTGCCGTAGCAGACTGCTTTGTGTTTATATGAGATTTGCTGGATCAAACCACGCCCTGCGCCATCATGGCATCGGCCACTTTCATAAAGCCGGCGATGTTGGCACCAACAACGAAGTTGTCGCGGGCATTGTACTTTTCGCAAGCCTCTTTCATGTTGTGGTAGATGTTGACCATAATGCCTTGCAGCTTGGCGTCTACCTCATCAAAAGTCCAGCTGGAGCGAATGGAGTTCTGGCCCATCTCCAGTGCGGAGGTGGCTACGCCGCCGGCGTTGGAAGCTTTGCCGGGCAGGAACAGAATGTGATTTTGCAGGAACACCTCTGTGGCCGCTGCGTCCGTGGGCATATTGGCGCCCTCACACACTGCGTAGCAGCCGGTGTCTACCAGGCGCTGCGCCTGCGCGGCGTGGATCTCATTCTGGGTAGCGCAGGGAAGCGCTACATCGCAGGTCACGGCGTCCCACACAGAGCCCTCAGCATAAGTGGCGGTGGGGTGGCTTTCAGCATACACAGAAATGCGCTTTCTGTCCACTTCCTTAATTTGCTTTACAGCCTCTACATCAATGCCGTTTTCGTCAATCACGTAGCCGGTAGAATCGGAGCAGCAGATGACTTTTGCACCTAACTGCCGAGCCTTCTCCATAGCGTAAATGGCCACATTACCGGAGCCGGACACGGCCACACGAGCACCTTTAAGATCCTTATTGTGGTCCTTGAGCATTTCCTCGGTAATATACACCAGGCCATAGCCGGTAGCCTCTGTACGGGCAAGGGAGCCGCCGAAGCTCAGGCCCTTACCGGTGAGCACGCCCTCGGAGCGGTTCGTCAGTTTCTTGTACTGACCGTATAAGTAACCTACCTCGCGGGCACCGGTACCGATGTCGCCGGCGGGTACGTCCTCGTCCGCACCTACATATTTATACAGCTCATTCATAAATGCCTGGCAGAAGCGCATCACTTCCATATCGCTCTTGCCCTTGGGGTCAAAGTCAGAGCCGCCCTTGGCGCCGCCGATGGGCAGGCCGGTCAGGCTGTTTTTGAAGATCTGCTCAAAGCCCAGAAACTTGATGATAGACAGGTTTACGCTGGGGTGCAGGCGCAGACCGCCTTTGTAGGGGCCGATGGCAGAGTTAAACTGCACGCGGTAGCCGCGGTTTACATGCACCTGGCCATGATCGTCCACCCACGGAATGCGGAACATAATCTGCCGTTCCGGCTCAACCAACCGCTCCAGCAAGCTGGTTTTTTGGTATTTCGGATCGTTGTTGACCACCGGCGCCAATGCGTCTAAAACCTCTGTGGCGGCCTGGATAAATTCCGGCTGATCCGGGTTCTTTGCTTTCAGATCTGCCAGCACTTTTTCTGTATAAGTCATACAAAATCCCTCTCTTCAGAAGCGTTGCTTCCGTTTATTTTTGTATA
>ULVC01044752.1_pt1 | contig 10170 bp, 7 predicted proteins | sample 1958821 | NCBI WGS metagenome assembly ULVC01 (sample SAMEA4835769, study PRJEB28245) | human gut metagenome | biome: gut microbiome; material: fecal sample | place: Denmark | collected 2008 | reverse complement strand
TAAGATATTAGAGACTATTGTGGTGCGGATATTAGGTATATGTAGTCGTTGTTTATGGCCACTCCCCACGGCGAGTCGAGCTTGGTGATATTCTGGAGCGTACTTCCCGGCATACTGTTCAGACCTGCCAATTCCCTTGTCGATGGCATATTGGGCAGTGTGGTGATGCCCATTGTGTTCTCATCGGTGAATTTGAATAGGAAGATATTGATGTATTGCTGGAAGTTCTGGTTCAGGTTGCCGTATGTCGGGTTATCGTCTTGCAGGAATTTGTCGCAGTCAATGCTTGCCGCGCTTATCTGCTTGCGCATCACGCCCGCTTCTGTCAGGGTGTCGCCGTTTTGGTCTATGCGCGCCATGTGGAACTGTATGTTCATGTTGTTGCGTTTGTAGACGAGGTTCACGCTGTCTATCAGTTCGGTGAGCCGCTTCTGTGAAACGTACTGCTTCTTGTCGTTGCGGTCCTTATACAATACGTGGAAAATCACAGGCAGACGGTAGATGTATGTCGTGTCGGCCGTGTATGCCGGTTGGCTCACGGGGATTGTCTTTGTCTCGCCGTTTGCTCTAATAGTGATTTTGCCGCTTCGGGCCTTGCTTGTGATGTTCGGGCTGACCCATAACGAAAGGTTTGTGGAGCCTTTGCCACTCTTTTTGCGTGGCTTACACCAGTTGATGTCCGACGAGGCGGTCCATGTTCCCGTCGTCTTTATGCTTATTGAACTCTCGTTTACGTTCGAGTTGAATGTCAGTTCCTGTTGTGGCACTTCGATACCGCCTTGTCCTTCGGTCTCGTTGTCATCGCTACAAGCGGACAGCGATAATGCCGTTACCGCCGCGATAAAGTAAGATAATGTTGATTTCATATTCATTACAATATAGAATTGATGTGTTATAAGGTGCAAATATAACGCAAAAAAATCACATAAAGTGCTATGTCGGACGTATTTATCTGAAAAAATGAGGTTGAATAAAAAGATTTTCGTAACTTTGACTGCGAATATTGGCGTGCCGTCTTTCGTGAGAAATGTTGTGGGGCAGGCCTTGTACGAGAAGATTTTTGTTAATAATCAATATATTATATGACTATGGAAACAATACGGAATTTTGAGGAATTGATAGACCATCTGCGTCTCCGTGGTGACCGCAAGCGCGTGGCTGTAGTATGGGCTGCCGACAGTCAGACACAGATGTCGGTGAGCCAGGGACTTGAAGTGGGCTTCATCGAGGCTGTGTTTGTAGGCTGTCGCGAACAGGTAGAGGCAAATGCGGTGCTGATGCGCCATCGGGAACACATCTTTTTCGAGGAGGCTGCCGACTGTGACGATGCTGCCCGCAAGGCCGTGGCATTGGTACGGGATGGCAAGGCCGACATCCTGATGAAGGGAATGCTGAACACCGACAACCTGCTGCGGGCGGTGTTGAACAAGGAAACGGGCATCTTGCCACACGGGAGGGTGCTCACCCATATCACGGCGGCGGAGATTCCGGCATATAAGAAACTGCTTTTCTTCACAGATTCGGCCGTCATTCCTTACCCCACGCAGCAGCAGCGCATCGAGCAGGTGAAGTATATCGCATACGTGGCGCGTGCCTTCGGTATAGAGAAACCTAAGATTGCGCTTGTCCACTGTTCGGAGAAGGTGGGCGAGAAGCATTTCCCTTTCACCGTGGGATATAAGGAGATAATCGACAAGGCAGCCGCGGGCGAGCTTGGTGCGTGCGTCGTCGACGGTCCGATGGATGTGAAAACGGCGTGCAGTACGGAGAATATGCGCAAGAAAGGACTCACTTCTGCAATCAACGGAGAGGCCGACGGACTGGTATTTCCCGACATCGAAGCCGGCAATATGTTCTATAAGACCGTTACGCTCTTCTGCTATGCCAACACTGCGGCGGTGCTTCAAGGTACGCTTGCGCCGGTAGTGCTGCCCTCGCGTAGCGACAGCAAGATGTCGAAGTTTTACAGTCTGGCTTTGGCAGCATTGTAAAGCCCCCCTCAATCCCCCCAAGGTGGGAAGCCCCATCAGCAGGAAGGTTAATGTTTAACATTTAGGGCTTGATGTAATTACCATAAAACATTTCTCAATCCCCCATCCTTAATCCTCGAAACTACTGAGTGATGCTCTCCTCCTTGGGGGAGTTGGAGGGGGCAATACTTTTTTACCATGCACATATTAGTAATAAATCCCGGCTCCACATCTACCAAGATGGCCGTTTATGAGAATGAAAGTCCGATGCTGTTGAGGTCGATTCCCCACACGGCAGAGGAACTGAGCCAATTCGAGAACGTTACCGACCAGTTCGCATTCCGTAAAGAACTCGTTATTTCCGAACTGGAACGGATGAACATCGACTTTGATTTTCAGGCCGTAATTGGCCGTGGCGGACTCGCCAAACCACTGTCGGGAGGCGTCTATGAGATTAACGACAAGATGCTCGACGATACCCGACAGGCCATACACAAGCACGCCTGCGACCTCGGTTGCATCATTGCCTACGAGATAGCAAAGGACATTCCCGGCTGCAGGAGCTTCATCGCAGACCCGGGAGTGGTCGACGAGCTGAACGATTACGCACGTATCAGCGGTTCGCCGCTGATGCGGAGAATCTGCATTTGGCACGCTCTGAACCAGCGGGCAATAGCCAAACGGTTCGCCAACGAGACGGGACGGCGCTACGAAGACCTCAATCTGATAGTATGCCACATGGGTGGAGGCATCTCCATCGCGGCCCATGAGCATGGCAGGGCTGTTGATGCGAACAACGCACTCGACGGCGAAGGACCGTTTTCGCCCGAACGGGCAGGCAGCCTTCCGGCCGCCGACCTCGTGCGACTGTGCTTCAGCGGCAAGTACACCGAGGCCCAACTGCTGAAGCGAATAGCCGGAAAAGCCGGCCTGACGGCGCATCTCGGTACTAACGATATGCGCGAAATACTGCGCAGGATAGATTCCGGCGACAAGCAGGCAGAGCTTATCGTGAACGCGATGATATACCACACGGCAAAGAATATCGTTGCCGAGGGTGCTGTGTTGTGCGGCAATGTAGATGCGATTCTGCTAACCGGAGGTCTCGCCCGTTCGGAGTATATCATCAGCAGGTTGCGCAAACGCATCGACTTCCTTGCCCCGACTTACTGCTATCCGGGCGAGGACGAGATGGAAGCACTTGCCATCAATGCTCTCGATGTGCTGCGGGGAAGACAGCAGGCGAAAGAATACGTGTGAAAAGCAGGCGGTTTTATCCTCCTCTCTCACTCTTTTATCGTGTAAATGTAAGGGGTAGTGGATTTTATTCTGCCATATTTCATGGATAGAGTAAAATTCACTACCTTTGTATCCCTATTTTTTACGATTGTGAGAACTTAACAGCGATATGCGAAACTACACCGGTCATTACAAGGCACTCGCCTCTCTTGGCGTGCCTATAATAATAGGTCAGCTCGGAACCATAATACTTGGGTTTGCCGACACGCTTATGATTGGACACCATTCTACCAGCGAACTGGCTGCTGCCGCGTTTGTCAACTCTATCTTCATGCTCGGAATCATCTTCTCGTTGGGCTTCAGCTACGGTACGACACCCATCGTCGGCAACCTGTACGGTAGGGGAGAGACGGCCAAGATAGGTGCGGAGATGAAGAATGCTGTGCTTTCCAATACTGTTACGGCAATCTTGATATGCCTTGCCATGACCGTGTTCTATTTCAATTTGGGTAACATCGGACAGCCCGAAGAGCTGCTGCCGCTAATCCGTCCTTACTTCATCGTAAATCTTTTGTCGCTTCCTTTTGTCTCATGGTTCAACGTTATGAAGCAGATGTACGACGGAATTACCGATACACGCACGCCGATGTGGATTCTCATTATGGGCAATGTGCTCAACGTTACGGGCAATTTCCTGCTGATATACGGTAAGGCAGGCTTGCCCGAGATGGGACTTCTCGGAGCCGGAATAGCTACTTTCTTGTCGCGTGTCATCATGGCTTTGGTCGCGTTCGGTATAATGTTCTTCCATCCGCGCTATGCCGGTTATCGCCGGGGCTTCCTTGCCGGACGTCTCAACAGGGCCGACTTCATCCGTCAGAACAAGTTAGGCTGGCCGCTCGCCACGCAGATGGGCACCGAGACAGCCTCGTTCTCGCTCTCAGGCATCATGGTGGGATGGCTCGGTGCCAATGCCCTTGCGGCCCATCAGGTGGTTCTCACCGTCTCGCAGTTGTTTTATATGGTCTACCTCGGCATGGCTGCCGCCGTGTCGGTGCGCGTCAGTTACTTCTTCGGTCAGGGCGATTACGACTCTGCCAACCGCAGTGCCGTGGCCGGATTCCGCATGATTCTCTGTATCGCCATGTGCATCTCTCTGCCCGTAATCTTCTTCCATGCCGACATAGGACACCTCTTCACCGACAACGAAGAGGTGTTGAGGCTCATGGCAACCTGCATCGCGCCACTCATAATCTATCAGTTCGGCGACGGATTGCAGTATACATACGCCAACGCCCTGCGCGGAACAGCCAACGTGCGGCCGCTCATGTTTATTGCCATACTGGCCTATTTCGTCATCTCCCTGCCCTTAGGCTACCTTTTCGGAATACGTCTTGGCGGCGGACTGGCAGGCATTTGGTACGCTTTTCCCTTTGGTCTCACTACAGCCGGAATACTCTATTATGTATTCTTTAAGCGGACGTTGGCCTCCCAGCCCCCCTCTAATCCCCCCAAGGGGGGGGAAGAACCAATTGAATGACACGGGGATGTTTTAATTTGTTATTATTATCTGGCTATTTATATAGGAGTGATAGAGACTGATAAGGGGGTAATAGGGATAATGGGAAATAGGAGTAACAGAAAATAGAAATCAAAAAAACAGGCACTGATATGTTACTTATCAGTGCCTGTTTCTATTTGTTTGTGTACTTCTGTACACGTTTTTTTTCTATGCTTTGATATTTTTTTTCTTTACTTGCGAAGTCCGTTCTCAAGGAACATTCCCGTTGCGGAAATCATCGCAATCATTGCAAAAACAATACTTGTTCCCATAATCTTTTTTCCTTTCCGTTCTTGATTTAGGCTCCCGCCTCACGGCGTTCGCCTTGCATCTTGAACATCTTTTGTTACCTGAAAACCTGTTCTTTTACCTCTCTAATACTTGTTATCCCTAATCTTAAACCTTCTTCTAATACCTTTTGTTCCTAAAACAATCTTAACCAATAACTAACTAAAAACCTATCAAATGTACTAACCTAAAAACAATCTTACAAACCTTTATGTCCTATTGACGATGCAAAGGTAAGCCGATTTTTGAAATCCGCAATGGATTGCATATCATTTTTGCGCAAAAACTGCCTCTTTCTTGATGTATATCAAAATTCTGTGTGCGCACACAGTTATATCTTTCAATGATCGTTTAGCAGACGTAAAAACGGCTATATCAGGGTTTTACGCCTCATATAGCCGTCGGTCTTTCTGTTACAAGTCAAAGATGACCTTTTTCCTACTTTTAGATGTCATTCTTATCAATATAATAATGTGTGATTATTCTATATAGCATGGCAAATAAAAGATTGTCGTTTCAAATGTCGAAGAATCTCAGGATGTATTCTTTATCCAAACCAAATGTCATTTTTATTGGTGAGATTCGGCTTCTTGGTTTCCTCTTCTTTGGGATTGTAATCCTTGAATAGGATTTGTTCTTTGTCTTTTCTCATAATCATTTCCTTTCTCAATAGCTTTGTGTTAGTTATCATTGGTAATAATATCACAAATATACGGCTTTTTATCTCAAGGTTTGTCAAGAAACAAGAAAAAAACGTTGCCGTACCATTTATTTTTTACATTGATGCTATAAAGTTGGGGCCGCGACTTGCCGCGACCCCAACTTTGTAAATTTCACTTCGACAGTGATGAAGAATATTGATGAGGCGCAATCGCACCATCTATTTTATGTATACCTTCTTGCCATTGATAATCAAGATGCCTTTAGAGCCTCTTGGCACACGTATGCCGGAAGTGTTATAGATGGCGTCGGGAGTGCTGTGGTTGTCGTTGTCGGTTTCGACACCGTTGATGCCTGTTACCACACATTCGCTGCCGCAGATATCACATTCGCCATTTGAGTCATCATCAATGTGCTCATTGTCAGGGCATACAATAACGAAGTTAGCAGTTTGCAAATCGCTACTTAATGCATGCCCGTCTTTATCCGCCAAAATCATGTTGAGGGTATGTCGGCCATTGCATAGATGTTCAACGCTGATTTCCGTAACGTCCGTGTCAATGATGGTGCGTTCCTCGTCATTATCGAACCAATAGTAGAGTTTCACTACCTCTTCGTTTAATTTTAAGAATAACTGAGAGCGGGTAGGAGTGAGAGCGTTTTGCATATCAATCAGCTGGAAGTGAACGGCATGCATACCGGTAGGCAGCATATCGCAGTCAATGGCGTTATTCGACAAGGTTGTTCTTACTTGTTCTTGGTCGAACCAGTATTCGACACTTTTATACGCAGAAGAAAGATCCGTATCGTGGATAAGTACCAAGAAATTTTTCGACTCTACCGGTACCACATTTCCATCCGTATCAGTAATCTGGAAGTGGGCAGTGTGTATGCCAGTGGTAAGACCTTCCGTGCTGATTGTATTTCCGGTCAGCACTTGTCGCTCTGTTTGCTGGTCGAACCAATAGTGCACGGTTAGTTGAGCAAAACAGGGCGCTGAGGCTATCAGAATAGATATTATGAATAAAAACCGAAGCATAGAATCACGGATTATGTTGATAACTTCATTTATTCGGTAGCCACTTCAACGCTCAGCTTGCCGTCCACAGCCTTTTCCGCTACATTGAAAGTGGTAAAGTGAGGATAAGTTACAGTCGAGGTATAAGGTACCTCGCCATTGTAAATACCCAGCAAATTGCCGTCAACTTCTTCACTTGTAATCTTTTTCAGCTGATAATCATTGGTGGCATCGTAGAGACGATACTCGGTAAGAGTGGCGAACACTTCTTCCATGGGCATCCAAATAGTTTTATCGTGCGGAATCCCATTAAGGAAGAAACTTTTTACAGCGTCTGGAGAATCTATATAACCGGATATTACACAATTTTGAAAACTAACGGTGGGTGAGAAAGAATATGCTCTATAATTATTAACGCTAATGAGTAATACGGAGTTTTTGGCATTGAGATAAGTTACTCTATCCGGTGCTGTGTTGGTAATGATAACGCAGTTAAGCATGTTGACTTTTGGATTAAGCACTTGCTCTCCGCCCGAACAAGAATACCCTCTTACGATACTGTTGATGAAGGACACTTCACAGACGTTGCGTATTTTAATATCGTTGGTGATACGGCAGTTGATAAATGAGCAGTTCTTTAGTGTCGAATAGTAGTAACCATTGGAATAATATTCTTCAAATCCGAAATTCTTGATATCACATTTTTTCATGCACAGGTCTTTCACAACATAAGGCTCCCTACTGCCTGGTCCCTTGATTCTTATATCGGCATTGAAAGTAATGCCCTCGATGTTGAGCCAATGGTTTTCTTCGTTTTCATCGGCAGATTTATCCAATATAACATCGGATGTTATTTGGGTTGAGCCTACGCCATTACCTCGAATATTAAGGCTCTTGTTGATAGTGGTGCCTTTAAAGAGACCCTCCGAAAGGGTTATCAAGTCTCCATCTACTGATGCCTTAACAGCGTCAACAAAGGCATTTTCGCCATAGTACTCAGTTGTTACCCCGGCGTGGGTAAGTGTTGCTACAATAGTCGTTTGAGCCATTACGCCCAATGCAGCAAAGATCATTACGATTAATAAATAGTACTTTTTCATAATAAATTTAATAAATTAGGTGATTTTTTTGTTTTACAGGCAAAGATACTATTCACTGCCATAAAAATTATCCCACATCAACAAAAACGTATTCTCATATCAGCAAAACATATTCCCATATTAGCAAAACACACATTCTCATATTGGCAAATACACTATCTACAGACCTTTAAATAGTGTGAATAATAAATATTTCATAACTTTGCATCCGAAAAATTTTCACCAACAAGAAAATCAAATGGCCAATCTCATATTAACTTCCCTTCCAATGTTTGTTTGTGGCTTTTGGGTCATAATGATAGCATTGAACCAATACTTTGATGGTCGTAACAAGGCCCGCATGATGCTTATGCTGTTTATGGCAGTGGCAACCTTGCTCTATGCCGGTCACTGCGTGTTTCTTAATCGCTTCTACAGCAATATGCCTTTGTTCGACAGTCTTTATGCCTTTTCCAATCTTGCCGTCTACCCGTTGTTCTACCTTTACATCGACAGTATGACCTCGTCGGAGAGTCACTTGCGTCGCACATGGTGGTATCTCGCCCCGGCGGTGGTGATAGGTATAATAGTTTCGACCATATACACGATAATGTCACCTCACGACATTGACACCTTCGTTCGCATCATTTCATATAAGGAGAACTTTGGTAGTGGCACGGGACTCTGCCGGGTAATGGGCTTCGTGAGGTTCGCGGCTAAGATAATTTTTGCTATCGAAGTGGTGACAGTTCTTGTGGCGGGGTCGCGAAAGATTTCAGCGTATAACAAATCCATTGAAGCATATTATGCCGATACCGAAGGGAAGCGACTTGTCGTATACCAATGGTTTATGTATGTATTCACTGCTTGTAGCGTTGCGTCTATCATATTCAATTTTCTCGGTCGCTACCGCTTCGGCGACTCACCTTGGACTATAGCCATACCATCACTTACTTTTTCCTCATTACTGTATATTCTGGGCTTCATCAGTTTAAGACAGACATTCACTATCGATAACTTTGTGCAGGAAGAAACAGAGGATGCTTCCATATCGGAGCATCTCCCCGACTGCGAATCGAAAAATTCACTTGCTCGACGCATCGAAGAGGTTGTAACGCAACAGCAACTCTTTTTGCGACACAACGTGAAAGTTTCGGACATAGCAGCTGAACTATGTACCAATCGCCTATATGTTTCAACTGCCATCAACGATGAAATTGGCGTATCTTTTTCAGATTACATCAACAAAAAGCGAATTGACTATGCCATTCAATTGATGCGCACAAATCCGCAGATGACAATGTACGAAATTGCCGCCCGCTCCGGCTTCTCATCCGATAAATCATTTTACCGCAACTTCAAGCGTTTTACAGGCAAATCACCCAAGAAAATCGATGAGTAAAGTGGGTGTTTTTCAGCGTGAGGGATTTAGAGGGAGGAAAATAATGTGCTAACTTGCTGACTTTGGCACTTCCGTTCTTCGTGAACTTTGTTGATTTCCATTGTTGATTATAGTGCATTAATAAAGCCCCCCTCTAATCCCCCCAAAGGGGGGAAGAACCAACAGACAGAATAGAATAAAGGAAATAGGAGTTAAACCATTACACTTTTGTATCTGATTCTTCATTCCTCATTCTTCATTTACAAAAATCTTTACAAAACACCGTTGAAAAGTCGCTGTATTTTCGCCGAAATCTTCCTCGGCTGAAAATATCGCAAAATACGGCGTTTTAGACGTTTTTCATCTAACTTATTGATAATCAAAGGGTTATATAGATTTTGCTCAAAATTGGCCGTTTTAAAGCGTGTTTTAGACCTCGTTAAATTGCAACGGAGGCTCCGTTAGACTCTAACGGAGGCACTTTTGGGCTTCAACGGAGCCTCCGTTGCGCTCCAAAACGGCCTAAAACGCACTCTAAAAGTGCCACTTTTGAAAGCAAACAAACGTTAAATCGGGCAAAAACGGCATTTTCCCGTGTTTTCTCGGACGTGATTTTTTGACGAAAATCGAGGCAATTTTTTTCTAACGGAGGCACTTTTGGAATTTTGAATTACGAATTTTGAGTTTTGAATTTGGATTTTTGCGACACAAAAATCATCGAAAATGAGTAACGGGACCATTATTTAACATCCGTTAGCACGAGAGAGTCGATTTTTGATTGTAAAGATTTTTGACTTAAAATCTTCGCAAAATCGATTGGTGAAATCGCTTTTTCTGGTTACGAAGTGAAATATTCTGTCGTATGGACTTGAAGGCAGGCTCTATAAATTATCACCTGAAAAAATTGCCAAAATCATTTCTTTGTTTTATCTTTGTATGCGGTAAAAATAACTGCCTAACGAAAATATGACTAT
>ULVC01070200.1_pt1 | contig 10212 bp, 6 predicted proteins | sample 1958821 | NCBI WGS metagenome assembly ULVC01 (sample SAMEA4835769, study PRJEB28245) | human gut metagenome | biome: gut microbiome; material: fecal sample | place: Denmark | collected 2008 | reverse complement strand
TGGCGGCTGGCGAAGTTCGTCATCCACTTGTAGCCCAGCGTCTTCTCCACGAAAGCTTTGGTCGTGGCCCTGTAGGCGCTGTCTATTCTGATCGGGTAGATCCCGTCCCAGACATCCGTGCCGATGTTCGCACCGGAGACCAGCACATTGCCACCGTTGGCGGTGAAGCGCGTGACGGCTTTCTGAAGTCCGAGCGGGAAGACCGAGAATCTGTCGGCCACCTTGCCCGTTCCCACGACCGTGGTGATCTGCTTGCCGCAGATGATGTCCAGCGCGAGGTCGGAGTCCGCCATAGTGTCGTCTGCCGTGAAAGCCGACACGCTTGCCGAGTGGAACGCGTAGCCGGCGTCCATAAGCGCCTTTCCGTGGATTCCGCAGTAGTCGAAGGTGTTACCGGCGAAGACCTTGCCGGCCTCGTCGGTCCAGCATGCGCCGAATCCCGGATTGTCATCGTCCAGCCAAGGCAGCGAGCGGCGGAACTGGTACTGCGGGCCGATGAAATTGATTTCTCTGACGTAAGGCACACCGGCGTCGATGTCGGCGTTGAATCCGGCATATTCAGGAGTGTCGAACCACGCAGGGGCGGAGACTCTTGTGAAGTTGTTGACCACGAGGACGCTCTTGCCGCTGCCGTGTCCGGGAACCCCCACGCTGAGCGTCTCGGACGGGAAACTCTTGCCTCCGTCGTTGTAGGCCACAATCCTGTAGCTGTAGATGTGACCGGGGGCTATGGAGAGTGTTGTGGAGATCACGTCTCCTGTGGTTTTGAACTCCTCCAGGATCCTGCCCTGGTCGAACACGCCGTCGTCGATCCTTGTCTGGAGGATGTAGCCCTTCGGTGCGGCGGTCGCCTCCAGGGTGTCAGCCGTGGCCTTCCAGCTGAGCCTTACGGTGGCGTTGGAACATGTTTCGGGAGTGTCCGTGAAAGCTGTGGCGAATGAGTTGACAGGCAGAGGCTGTACGGCGTAGGCGCAGCCGTAGCGGGCGCTGAGGTACTTCAACATGCCTTTGTAGATGGCTCTGCTGACCGTGAAACGGAACGTAGGATCGAGTCCGAACTTCATGTCGGCGAAGTTCTGGTGGGAAAGAAGTTCCAGAAGCATCGCAGGAACTGTCGGCGTGCGGGATTCGCTGTAGGAACGGTCCCAAAGCCCTCTTCTGCTCCAGTCCGCGTTGAAGGTTTTGCGAACATCGTCCACGATCCCTGTCTGCACGAAGTCGGCGAGCATCCTCTGCTGAAGCCTTGACTCTCCGTTGGCGAACTTGTCGCTTCCGTCGTTGAGCAGGGTGTAGATCGACAGTGTGCCGACTATGGAGTCGTCCGGCGTGGTCCCGGCGTCTGTGTGGAAGGCGAACGCCAGGTCTATCGGAATGTTCAGTCCCTCCGCTTTCGGGTTCGTCCTTGAGCCTCCGGTCATCCAGCCAACCCACGCGCCGCGGTCTCCGTAGTCGGAGGTGTAGTCATCGGCGTATCTGTTGAGTATGGTGGAGTCCGCGCCGGCCCACTGCATCCAGTAGAAGGCTCCCTCCGTGAAGGACGGCATGCCTGAGGTGGCATATTCATTGACAGGCTGATCCTTAAGTCCTCTGGCGATCTTGCCCATGCCGCCGCCGAAGCGAACCGCGTCCGCTGTTATGACGGCGTTGCCCGGCACATCGTAGCCCTTAGGGACGCTGTTGTCGAGGATGACGCAGCCGTCCGTGCCTTTGTCGAACTCGAACGTGCCGAGGTAGATCCAGGTTCCGCCTCCCATCCTCTGGTTGACGATGAACTCGCTCTCGCCGCCAAGGTGCCTGACCGTGTAGCGGGCGCACGGTGTGCTGTGCGGAAGCGTCTTGTAGGACACATAGACCGCATACTCTCCTCTTTCGGGGAAGTCCGGTGTCCAGCATGCCAGGGCGGCCTTTTCCCTCTGTCGGACGCGGCAGTCCGCCTGGCGCGCCGTACCCATCCGGAACGGATTGTCAAGACCTGAATATGTTGCCCGCGCGTCTGCGAAGCCCACACCGGCATCTGACCAAGTACCTGTCTCTGAATATCTTCCCTCAATCCTCACGCCTTCCCCGCGACCTTCCTCGAATGCCGGATCATTGTCCGCGACCACTTCCATCGTCTGCGGATCCCTTTCGCGCGGTGTCATCACATAGGCTCCGGCGTTCTCCAGCATCGGGATCAGGAACGGAAGCACGTAGCTTTGCGTGTACATGTCCTCCACGGTGTGGAGCATCGGGGCGCGCTGCCATTCCCAGCGGTCCGTCTTCTCCTCGAAGTACCGCCCGTGGCTCTGCCATAGCGCTATGTTCCGTCCGGTAAGCCCCTTGGCGAACGCCTGCCCGTCAGTCCTTGTGACGAACGGATGGACGTTGCGCAAGTCCGTGGTCCTGAACCTGTCGCTGATCGGTTTCCCGTTGTTGCCAAGGGATGGCATGACGTAGGACTCAAGCGATCTCTTTCCGATGAGAAGTTTCCCTACGCCGTACTTCGCGCAGGATTCGGGCAGAATGCTCTTGAGCGTCCGTCTCAGCCACTCGACATCCTCTGTTCTCCATGGAAAGTCGCCCATCGAGGGGGTGAAGTAGAAATCCAGATCGTAGCCTCTTCTGACTACCTTGTTGGCCTTCACCTGGGCGGAAACCCTTGTCCTTTCCACCATCAGGGTCTGGAGAGAGTCCACCGCGTCCTTGAACTCCTTGACAGTCTGCGCGTCCAGACTTGTCGTCAGCAGACAGGCGACGACAGCGGCGGTTATGATTCTTTTGAGCATTTCGGTTTATTGTGTGTTTTTATTATCCGCAAATCAATGATCATCACGATGATGGAGGAAATGGCCAGCGCAAGCGTGTCCGCCACGAAATCCAGCGCGTCTCCGCTTCTGTAGCTCGTGAATGACTGCCCGATCTCCGTCCCGGCGGCGATCAGGCAACCGGCCAGAAAGACCAGACCGACGGCCAGGACGGTGTGTCGCGGCCTGCCTGTCATCCCGGAGAACGCGAGGTAGCAGAGGATAGGGAAGGGAAAGAACATCAGGAAATGCACCACCTTGTCCATTGGAATCCCGAACAGGTTGTCCTGGCCGATGTCAGGCAAGTCGCTGAAATGCCCGAAACAGCACCAGCCGACCATTCCGAGGTAGACGACCAGCAGCGCCAATGTCAGAATATTCCTTTTCCTCATCATAAGAATCCTATTTTAGAATAATCTCCCCGAAGTACTCCGGTCTGTGGAAATCCGGTTTCGTGGTCTTGATCGGGTTCCAGCTCAGGAAGTGCGGATGGGCGGTGAGATCCCCGCATTTGTAGAAGTTGCCCCTGAGGCTGACCGGGAGGTTGTCCCTGTCTATTCCAATCAGTTCGAAAGGAATCAGCATGGCCACCGTCCAGCTGAAGATCCTGTCGGAGACAGTGACCGCCTTTCTTTCCAGGGAACTGTGTCTGATGACGCTCCGGAGCAGTTCCGGTGCGATCAGGGTCTTGTCGATCCTGCTTGTCCTCTTGGAGGCCAGCAGGGAACCGATGCAAGTGAGCTCGAAGTTGTAGTAGGTGCCGTCGTACGGATCCGTCACGAAAAACTCGCAGCAGCTGTCCTCCCAGCTGTTTCCGTTGTCCTCAATGGCGGTGGCGCGCAGGTCAAGCCCCCTGACGTGGAACATGACAGCGAGGTGACTCTCGGTGCGGGCTATCGACCCGTTGCAGTCAGGGGCGTAGGGCGCGTCCTTCGGCCAGTTACGCTCGCAGACCGCGAACTTCGAGGCTCCTTTCTCCATCGCAAGATCCAGCTCCTGCATATTCATTCTTTCAAGTCCCTCGATGAACGGGACCCTGATTTGTCTGGCGACGTTTTTCATCTTCTTCCGTGAATATATCCATGAAGGCTAAAGCGCCTGCATGTCGTTGAGTTTCTTGTAGTAGCCTTCCTGGGCAAGCAGCTCCTCGTGCCTGCCGCGCTCCACGATCCGGCCCTCGTCCATCACGATGATCTCGTCGGCGTTCCTGATGGTCGAAAGCCTGTGGGCGATCGCGATGGTAGTTCTTGTGGACATCAGGCGGTCGAGAGCCTCCTGCACGATCTTCTCGGACTCGGTGTCCAGAGAGGCCGTGGCCTCGTCGAGGATCAGGATCGGAGGGTTCTTGAGGATGGCGCGGGCGATGCTGATTCTCTGTCTCTGTCCGCCGGAGAGCTTCACGCCCCTGTCGCCGATGTTGAAGTCGTAGCCGCCCTCCTTCTCCATGATGAAGTCGTGGGCGTTGGCAATCTTGGCCGCCTCGATCACGCTTTCCATGGTGGCGTTCTCCACTCCGAAGGCTATGTTGTTGAAAATGCTGTCGTTGAAGAGGATCGACTCCTGGTTGACATTGCCGATTATGCTCCTCAGGTCGGCGATCCGCACGTCCCTGATGTCGGTGCCGTCGATGGTGATCGCCCCGCCGGTCGGGTCGTAGAACCTCGGAATGAGGTCCACAAGGGTGGATTTTCCGGCTCCGGAAGCCCCCACGATGGCGATCGTCCTGCCTTTAGGAATCTCCAGGCTCACGTCATCCAGTACCTTCCTCTGTCCGTCGGGGTAGTGGAAGTTCACGTGGTCGAAGGTGATCCTGTCGTTGAATCCGCCGAGCGTCTTAGGCTCCCGAGGCTCCACGATGTCATTCTCCGCGTCCAGTATCTTGTTGATCCTCTCCATCGAGGCCATGCCCTTCGGGATGGCGTACCCTGCCTTCGCGAAATCCTTGATCGGGTTGATGATGCTGTAGAGGATCACCATATAGTAGATGAATATGGGCGCGTCGATGGTCGATTTCCCTCCCAGGATCAGGGTTCCGCCGAACCACAGCACTATCATGATCAGCACCGTTCCCAGAAACTCGCTCATAGGGTGGGCGAGGGACTGGCGGATCGTCACGCGGTTGCTCTTCTTCCTCATCGCCTCGCTCACGTTGTCGAACCTTTCGGACATCTTCCTCTCGGCGATGAAGGCCTTGATGATGCGCAGCCCGCCGAGGGTCTCCTCCACCTGGGCCATCACGTCGCTCCAAAGCTGCTGTACCTCAAGCGATTTCCTCTTAAGGTTCTTTCCCACGACACCCATCACCCACATCATCAGCGGGGCGAAAAGGATGGTGAAGGCCGTCATCTGCCAGCTGATCACGAGAAGGGCGGCGAAGTAGAAGAAAATCAGGATAGGGTTCTTGATGAGCATCTCGATCGATCCCGTGATGGAATTCTCCACCTCCTGCACGTCACCGCTCATCCTGGCGATGATGTCGCCTTTCTTCTCCTCCGAGAAGAAGCCCAGCGGAAGGGCCAGGATCTTGTTGTAGATGTCCATCCTGATGTTCTTCACCACACCCGTCCTGATCGGCACCATCACGGCGGACGAGCCGAAGTAGCAAGCCGTCTTCAGCGCGGTCATCACCACAAGGAATATGCACAGGAAGAGCAGCACCATCGACGCTCCGAGTGTCGAGATCTGCTGCTCCAGCTGCCAGTAGACGTTGCCCATGAAAGCGTCCCCCAGATCCTTGAACGGCATCTGCCAGACCTCGTTCCAGGGGGTGAATGAATAGACCGTCTCGTTGATCTTGAACAGGATCCTCAGGATCGGCACGATGATGGCGAACGAGAATATGTTGAAGACCGCCGAAAGGATGTTCAGCACGACCGATCCGGCGAGATATTTCTTGAAAGGCGCGACATAGCGCTTCATCATAGACCAGAATTCTTTCATTGTCAGAGTATTTTTTCCAACCAGTGGAAGATAAGGAATATTCTTTTGCGTAGTATTTCGTAGTCAAGCGTCCCGGCAGTGTCCGAGGTCTTGTTGGTGAGCATGGTGATGCCTGAGGTGAAGACCGCGCAGGTCAACCCGTTCTGCGTGAAGACCTTCTGGTCGCCGAACCTTCTGTGGAACATTTCCGTGAAGCTCTGGCTTCCGTAGTAGTTCGTGGCGATGTCGAGTCCGAGTCCCGGCCCCTCGTTCGCGCGGGTGAGGTCAAATGTGAACTGCCCGCCGCTGAGCATGATCAGAAAGTCGTTCCTTCCCTTGTGGATCGGCTCCAGTGTGCTGCCGATAATGTCCAGCACGACGGTGGCGTAGATCTTGTCCATGGTGATCGCCTCGCCGCTGGACGGATTCCTCAGACTGCCGCTACGGATTTCCGCCATCAGCGCCTCCGCCCCGGCGGAATTCCTTTCCTTGGCGTCCGTGGCCACGAAGATGAGATTCTTTCCGTAGTCCCGTCCAAGCTCCTTCATCTTCCCGAACATCACGGCCAGGTTCAGCATGGCGACAACGCCGGAGGCATTGCTGTCCGCTCCCGGATAGAGATTCCCGTCGATGACCCCGTGGCTGTCATAGTGGGCGGCGATGATCACATACTTGTCCTTCCCGGAGGTGTTTTTTCCCGGCAGGAAACCGATGATATTCCTTCCCACCGCGCCGCGGCACCCTTCATCATCATTTTTCAATGCGGAGCCACCGTCCGTTCCGTGCGTTCCGTCCGTTCCGTCCGTTCCGCCCGTTCCGTGCATTCCGTCCGTTCCGCCCGTTCCGCGCATTCCGTCCGTTCCGCGCGTTCCGTCCGTTCCGCGCGTTCCGTCCGCTCCGCCCTCCGCCGGGAGTCTGAACGAGCGGCTCCAGCTACCGTCGAAAGGCATCAGGCCGATGCTGGCGTAATGCCTTGAGATCCAGAACGCCGCTTCGGTCGCCCCTCTTGTGCCGGAGGCGCGCCCGCCGAACGAGGGGGCCGATAGGAACTCCACCTCCCTTCTCAGGCTCTCGGATGAGATGTATTTCTCGGCATTCCTTCCGGAAGGCACCATCCTGACACTGTTCTGCTGCGCGGAAAGCGCCGCCGCGTCCGCCAGAAGAAGAATGAATATGAAAAATTTATAAAAATGCGTCTTCAAGGCACGATAAATGTTTATCTTTGCAAACGACAAAATTAGGAATTTTAAGCCTTAAAGTAAAATATATTTGTATGAAAAGGTCAGTGCTGACTCTGTTTTTCCTGTTGTGCCTCGCTTTGGTCGCCAATGCGCAGTACGACAAGGACGTGTTCAACTTCAGAGGTAGAGCGGCTCTGGCTGACGGTAAGTATTCAGAGGCGATCGGCCATTTCAACGTTCTTGCGAGGCTTGACTCGACTGATTGCTGGACATTCTTTTACAGAGGCATCGCCAAGTACAATCTGGGAGACCTTCGCGGGGCCCAGGCTGACTTCAACACATCGGTACGTCTGAATCCCGTCTTCACCAACGGCTACCACTACAGGGCCATTACCCTGAGCCGTTCCGGGAAATATGACGAGGCTCTGAAGGATCTGGAAAAGGCACTTGAGCTTCGCCCGGGACTCAATGGCCTCTATTTCAGCAGGGGAGTGACCTATTTCCTCGCCCAGCAGTTCGACAAGGCCGTGAGCGACTTCGACCGCTACATCAGAAAAGAGCCGAAGGATCCGTCAGCGTTTCTCAACAGAGGCGCCTCCTATCTTTTCCTCGGTGACACCACAAAGGCTTTGGAAGACTACAACCGGGCGATTAAACTGGACCGCTTCGACCCCGAGGGCTACATCAGAAGGGGACGCGTCTATGCCTTGCGCAAGGACTACAAGGATGCCATCGGCGACATGGACAAGGCCATAGGCCTGGACACGACGAACACCTTCGCCTATTTCAACAGGGCCTTGATGTACTACGACCAGAACAACTACAACGCCGCGATGAGCGACCTCAACAGGGTCCTGCGGGACGAGCCTGGCAACGCCCTCACCCTCTACAACCGAAGTCTGATCAACGCGCAGGTCGGGAACATGGAGGAGGCGCTTGCCGACATGGATCACGTCATCAACATCAATCCGGAGAATGTGCTGGCCTACTACAACAGAGCCTCGTACTTCGTCCGGATGGGCCGCTGGCTCGACGCCCTGGACGACTACGACAAGGCGATCGAGCTTTATCCCGACTTCGCCAAGGCCTACCTGAACAGATCCTACGTCAAGAATATGCTCGGACGGGCGAAGTCCTCGAAGCAGGACTACGACATCGCCCAGAAGAAGGTGCAGGAGTACCGCGCGAAGAACGCCTCCGAGGCCGGCTCGTTCGCCGACACGACCAAGAAGTACAGCGCGTTGATCGCACTGGACGCGGATTTCGCAAAGAAAGACTTTGACAATGAGCTTCTTCAGAACCGTGACATCAACATCCGCCTGAAATCGTTGTACAAGTTCAGCCTCGCGGCGCGGCGTGACAATCAGAACGTGGCCCTCAGGCACCGCTACGAGAACCCACTGATCGACCAGTTCATCTCGGATTCTCCGGTGATGATGACCGTCTCCAACTCCGACTCGCTTGTAAAGCCGGTGTTCGCCCACGGCATCGATGCCTCGATCTACGGCGACTCCTATCTCTCAGCCGGCAATCCGAACTCTTTGTCGGAAGCGGACAGGGCGTTCATCAGAGGCCTCTACGATGTCCAGTCCAAGCAGTACACCTCCGCGCTGAATCAGTTTGACACCGCGGTCAATGCCGAGAGCGACGGGAAATATTCAGAGTACTACAAGGCGTTCTATTACCTGAACAGGGGAGTGCTGCGCGCCGAGATGATCGACTTCATCTCCTCCATCGAGAACAATGTCCAGACCCTGACGATGGATGACAAGGGTACCACCCGCGCCCGTGTGAGGGATCAGGTCAGCCGGACGTATGACTATTCGGAAGCCATTGACGACATGCTTGCCGCCGACCGCCTCTTGCCTGGAGTGCCGTACATCTATTTCAACCTGGGCAACCTCTACTGCCTGTCCTCCAAGTTCGTGGAGTCGGTGGACAGCTACACGAAAGCCATCAGTGTCTACCCTTACATGGGCGACGCCTACTTCAACAGAGGCTTGGTGCTGATCTACTTGAAGGACAAGGAGAAAGGCTGCATAGACCTCTCCCGCGCCGGCGAGCTTGGCGTAAGCGACGCCTACAGTGTGATTTCGAAATATTGTGAGGAGGAGAAGAATTGATGTTGAAGTTTCTGAGCCTCTCCAGCGGCAGACGCGGCAACTGCTATTTCCTTTCCGACGGCAAGTCCGGCCTCCTGATCGACGCCGGCGTGAGTGTCCGCCGCCTGAAAAAGACCTTGGCGGAGCACGGCCTGGGCACGGATGCCTTTCAGGCCGTTCTAGTGACCCACGACCATCTGGACCACATCCGCCACCTTGGCTCCTACTGCAAGCATCTGGGAAAGCCGGTCTACGCCACCGCCGTTCTCCACGAGGCCCTTTCCCATCACACCTTCACCCAGGCCCACATAGCCTCCTACCGCCGCATCCTTCCCGCCGCCCCCGTCAGAGTAAGACTGCGCGATGATGTTCCCGAAGAGGATCTCCCTTTGGTAAGCCACTTTGTGGTGCCGCACGACGCGACCCAGACCGTAGGCTATTTCATAGAATGGTCTTCCGTCAGTTTCTTCCTGATGACCGACGCCGGCCGCGCGACCGACGAGGCCATTGAATATGCCCGGAAGGCAGACACCGTGGTGATTGAGTCCAACTACGATTCAGGAATGCTCATAGGAGGCCCCTACCCCCACGACCTAAAGATGCGTATCTGCCAAGGCAACGGCCACCTGAGCAACGACGAATGCGCCTCCGCCATCCGCCGCTTCTGGCACCCCGGCCTGAAGAACCTCTTCCTCTGCCACCTAAGCGAGAACAACAACACCCCCTCCCTAGCCTTCGCCTCCGCCGCCGAAGCCCTCCGCTCCATCCGTGTAACCCCCTCCGCAAAAGACCTCCTCTCCATCCGTGTAACCCCCTCCGCCAAAGCCCTCCTCTCCATCCGTGTGACCCTCTCCGCCAAAGACATAACCAACCTCCAAACCCTTCCCCGCACCCACGCCTCCCAACTCTTCCTCCTGGGCCGCTGACCAAATCCCCGTCCCATCCCCGGCCGGCATTTCCTCTGACAGCTCCCTCTTGCATTTCCGCTGACAGCTCCCTCTGGCATTTCCGCTGGCAGCTCCCTCTGGCATTTCCGCTGGCATCCCGGCTTACATCCCTCCCTATATCCCTGCTCACAGCATCATACTTCTATATTCCGTTCACTACCCGCTTGTCCCTTCCCGGGCGCGAATCCGCCCGAATCCCGCCTTGGTTGTCCCACATGTGACTCCGCGAGCGACAATCCGCCCGAATCCCGCCCAAATCGTTCATCTGTCTCTCCGTGTG
>ULVC01022732.1_pt1 | contig 10260 bp, 7 predicted proteins | sample 1958821 | NCBI WGS metagenome assembly ULVC01 (sample SAMEA4835769, study PRJEB28245) | human gut metagenome | biome: gut microbiome; material: fecal sample | place: Denmark | collected 2008 | reverse complement strand
CGCTCTTTCGTGTTCGGGCTTATATGGAACTGGGCAAACGGGTTTCTCGGTATCAGCCCGTTGAAGTGCGCACGCATCACCACGCCTTTCAGCCACATGCACTTCTCCCATATCGTGCCGTTGCGTAATCCCGCTTCCGTGGCGAGATAGACCGCAAACTCCTTGATGAAGTCGGGCGTAAGTTCCAGCATCGACATGTCGCTGCGCTTGTAGAACGACTTGATGAACGCCGCCACATAGTTCCTTGCCACTACCCTTGACTGGTAAGTCGCCAGTTTCCTGTCCTTGCCGACACGCTTCTTGAACACCTCGTTCTCACGGTCGAAGGCTTTGAGCAGCGTTTCATACTCGCCGCCTATGCCCTGATAGGCGTTGCGTACCATCTCTGCCGTCACAAACGCCTCACGGTCGGATATGCGCTGGTAGTGCTTGATGATTTGCGCCTTGATGTTGTCAAGCGCAAGGTTCGTTTCCCTTGCCTCCAAACTCTTGCCTTTGGCACGGTTGCCCTTTGCATCCCAAAGTTCTTTTGAGATGCTCCGCTTGCAACTGAACTGCGCCACCGTTCCGTTGATTGTAACCCGTCCCATGATGGGGACAGTTCCATTCTTCTCCTTGCTGCCGTTCGCATAGAACAGCACGCGAAATGTGCTCCTTGTCATACTCGTTCTTTTTTGGTTGCAAAACTATAAATCAACGAGTTAAACCTTGACAAGCAAACCTACGCAGAGCGGCGCAAACGGAACGGTGACTGTTAAATCTGCATTTCTGACGGGTAACGATTAGGAAACCGTTCTCTTTCTCCAATCCGCTTTGAAACGCTATTCAGCCCTCTATCCAACTTCCGCGATTTTCTCCTAACTACTTAATTCACAGATTACATTGCGTTAATCTGCCGAATTTTGGAGGTTTTTCCATAGATTTTCCGTAAGTTTGTCGAAACCAAGATTTGATTGAATGATGAAAACAACCGATATACTTGAGAATTTGAAAATAGAACAGTTGAACCCTATGCAGGAAGCCGTGGGTAGGGCATATGGGGAATGCAGAAGTCTGATTGTCCTTTCGCCTACGGGTTCGGGAAAGACGCTGGCATTCCTCCTGCCGCTGGTACAACGCTTGTCGGCTTCGACGGAAGAGGTACAGGCTGTGGTGCTGGTGCCATCGCGCGAACTGGCGTTGCAGATCGAGGGTGTGTTCAAGGCCATGAACACGGGCTTCAAGGTGATGAGCTGCTATGGTGGGCGTCCGGCTATGGACGAACACCGCACGATGAAGAGTCTGAAGCCGGCGGTCATCATAGGAACGCCCGGCCGTATGAACGACCACCTGCATAAGGAAAATTTCGGAGTAGCGCAAATCAAGACGCTCGTGATCGATGAATTCGATAAATGTCTGGAGTTCGGTTTTCAGGAAGAGATGGCCGAAGTGGTGGGCCAGCTGCCCCGGCTGGAGAAGCGAGTGTTGCTCTCGGCTACCGATGCCGAAGAAATTCCTCAGTTCACGGGAGTGGAAGAAGGGGATAGGGGAGTGGTGAAACTCGATTTTCTGGAAGGTGAAGTCGTTTCTTCCCGTCTGAACATGCAACAGGTGCTTTCTCCTCAAAAAGACAAGCTTGAGACCCTTTATCGGTTGCTTTGCACCGTAGCCCATAAGCCGACACTCGTGTTTGTTAATTATCGTGAGAGTGTGGATCGTGTGGTTTCCTTCCTGAAGTCGAAGAAGTTTCCTTGCGAAGCCTTTCATGGCGGCATGGAGCAGCCCGACCGCGAACGGGCGCTCTACAAATTCCGTAACGGCAGTTCGCCTGTGCTGGTATCGACCGACCTGGCTGCCCGCGGACTCGACATTCCCGGCATCGAGAATGTGGTCCACTACCACCTGCCCGTTAATGAAGAAGCTTTCACGCATCGCAACGGACGTACGGCCCGATGGGATGCCACCGGCTCGTCGTTCCTGCTTCTTCATGCCGAAGAGCGTCTGCCTGAATATATCCATCAAGATGTTCCCGTTTTCGATTTACCTGAAGAAACACCCAAACTCGTCAAGGCTCGTTGGACAACTTTATATATAGGTAAAGGAAAAAAGGACAAGCTGAATAAGGTGGACATCGTAGGTTTTCTATATAAGAAAGGTGGGCTGTCGCGTGAGGATGTCGGTCAGGTCGACGTGAAGGATCACTATGCCTTTGTGGCCATCCGTCGCAGTAAGGCAAAACAGGTGCTTTCTTTGGTTCAAGGTGAAAAAATCAAGGGAATAAAGACGCTTGTTGAAGAAGCGAAGTGATTTTGGAAGCTGTTTTAACTTACATTTTGTAAAGTAGATATTGGAATATTTCCCGGAAAATAAGTGTGAATTTTACATTTTGACACTTCTTCGCCCCAGATATTGCTATCTCTACATAACAAAATAGCGTATTTATTGTGTGTAAAACAATAAAATGGAAAGCATTTTGCCCTGAAAAGCGAGAAATTGGATAGAAAAATTTGGATTATAGAAATAAATCCGTAATTTCGCCTTGTCGAAAGACATAAATAACGCATCGTATAACCAAAACTTTGTTACAATGAAAAAGCATAATTTCAGTGCAGGACCCTCCATCCTTCCACGTGAGGTCATCGAAGAAACAGCTAAAGGTGTATTGGATTTTAATGGCTCCGGACTTTCCGTTATGGAAATCAGCCATCGTTCCAAAGATTTTCAGGCCGTGATGGACGAAGCAGTTGCTTTGTTCAAGGAATTGCTGAATATCCCTGACGGTTATTCCGTCCTGTTCCTCGGTGGTGGTGCCAGTACCCAGTTCTGCATGGTTCCCTATAATTTCCTCGAAAAGAAAGCCGCTTATCTGAATACGGGCGTATGGGCCAAGAAAGCCCTGAAGGAAGCCAAAGGTTTTGGCGAGGCTGTGGAAGTGGCCAGCTCGGCAGAAGCTACATATACCTATATTCCGAAGGATTATACCATCCCGACAGATGCCGACTATTTCCACATCACGACGAACAATACTATCTATGGTACGGAAATCCTGAAAGACATTGACTCTCCCGTGCCTTTGATTGCCGACATGTCGTCCGATATCTTCTCTCGTCCGATCGACGTATCCAAATATACTTGTATCTATGGCGGTGCACAGAAGAACCTGGCTCCTGCCGGTGTGACCTTCGTTATCGTGAAGAACGAGGCTGTAGGCAAGGTTTCCCGCTACATCCCGACCATGCTGAACTATCAGACACACATTGATGGTGGTTCCATGTTCAATACGCCTCCCGTACTGCCCATCTATTCGGCCATGTTGACCCTCCGTTGGATTAAGGCTCAGGGTGGTGTGAAGGAAATGGAGCGTCGTGCCATTGAGAAAGCCAACATGCTGTATGCCGAAATCGACCGTAACAAGCTGTTTGTGGGTACGGCTGCCAAGGAAGACCGTTCGCGCATGAACATCTGTTTCGTGATGGCTCCCGAATACAAGGAACTGGAGGCTGACTTCCTGAAGTTCGCTACCGAAAGAGGAATGGTGGGCATCAAGGGTCACCGTTCGGTAGGCGGTTTCCGTGCTTCTTGCTACAACGCTATGCCGAAGGAAAGCGTACAGGCCTTGATCGACTGCATGCAGGAATTTGAGAAACTCCATTAATTCAGATAAATCAATTGTTGTTCACCACAGATTGCACAGATTACCACAGATACTCTTATGGGATGATGACTGTGATGATGGGTGTATTCTGTGGTGAATTCTTTTTCCAACCATTTAAAACACTATAGTTATGAAAGTATTGGTAGCAACCGATAAGCCGTTCGCCAAAGTGGCCGTCGACGGTATCCGTAAAGAAATAGAAGCAGCCGGTTACGAACTGGCTTTATTGGAAAAATATGGCGAAAAGGCTAAATTGCTGGAGGCTGTGGGCGATGCAGATGCCATTATTATCCGTAGCGACATCATCGATGCTGAAGTGCTCGATGCCGCCAAGCAACTGAAGATTGTGGTACGTGCCGGTGCAGGTTACGACAACGTGGATTTGGAAGCCGCCACGGCTCACAACGTATGCGTGATGAACACACCGGGCCAGAACTCCAATGCTGTAGCTGAGCTGGCATTCGGTCTGATGGTGATGGCTGTACGCAATATGTACAATGGTACTTCCGGTTCTGAGCTAAAGGGTAAGAAGCTAGGTATTCATGCCTATGGCAACGTAGGTCGTAACGTGGCACGCATCGCTAAGGGCTTCGGTATGGACATCTATGCTTATGATGCTTTCTGTCCGAAAGAAGTGATTGAGGCCGACGGTGTGAAGGCGGTTGCCAGCGCTGAAGAGCTTTATTCGACTTGCGACGTCGTTTCTTTGCACATTCCTGCTACGGCTGAGACGAAGAACTCCATCAACCATGCCCTCGTAGGCCGTATGCCGAAGGGTGGTTTGTTGGTGAACACGGCCCGTAAGGAAGTCATCAACGAAGCCGAGCTCATCCAACTGATGGAAGAGCGTGCTGACCTGAAGTACATGACCGACATCATGCCTGCTGCTCATGAAACGTTTATGGCCAAATTTGCAGGTCGTTATTTCTCTACACCGAAGAAGATGGGTGCCCAGACCGCCGAGGCCAACATCAATGCCGGTATCGCTGCCGCCAAGCAGATTGTCGGCTTCCTGAAAGACGGTTGCGAGAAATTCCGTGTGAACAAGAAATAATAGTAATTCAGATTTCAGAAACTGTAACATGGCAACAATCAAACCATTCAAAGGCATCCGTCCACCACAGAATCTGGTGGAGAAAGTTGCATCACGCCCCTATGACGTGTTGAACTCCGACGAAGCCCGTGCCGAGGCAGAAGGTAATGAGATGTCTCTCTATCATATCATCAAGCCCGAGATAGACTTTCCTGTAGGTACCGACGAGCACGATCCGCGTGTCTATCAGAAAGCTGCCGAAAACTTCCAGATGTTTCAGGACAAAGGATGGCTGGTGCAGGACGAGAAGGAAAACTATTACATCTATGCCCAGACGATGAACGGCAAGACGCAGTTCGGTCTGGTGGTAGGTGCATACGTGCCCGACTACATGAACGGTGTCATCAAGAAGCACGAGCTGACCCGTCGCGACAAGGAGGAAGACCGCATGAAGCACGTCCGCGTGAACAATGCCAACATCGAACCCGTGTTCTTCGCCTATCCCGACAACAAGACGCTCGATGCTATCATTGCCCGCTATACGGCACAGAAACCTGTTTATGACTTTATCGCTCCGGGTGATGGTTTCGGACATACGTTCTGGATCATCGACCAGCAAGAGGATATCGACGCCATTACATGCGAATTTGCCAAGATGCCTGCCCTCTACATTGCCGACGGACATCATCGTAGCGCTGCCGCTGCCCTGGTGGGTGCTGAGAAGGCCAAGCAGAATCCCAACCATCGGGGCGACGAAGAGTATAACTACTTCATGGCCGTCTGCTTCCCCGCCAACCAGCTGACCATCATCGACTACAACCGCGTGGTGAAAGACCTGAACGGACTGACGCCGGCGCAGTTCCTCGAAGCGGTGGGCAAGAACTTCATCGTTGAAGAAAAAGGTACGGACATCTACAAGCCTACGGGCCTGCACAATTTCTCCCTTTATCTGGACGGCAAGTGGTATAGCCTGACCGCCAAGCCGGGTACTTATGACGACAACGACCCCATCGGTGTGTTGGACGTCACCATCTCCTCCAACCTCATTCTGGACGAGATACTCGGTATCAAGGACCTCCGTTCGGACAAGCGCATCGACTTCGTGGGCGGTATCCGCGGGCTGGGCGAGCTGAAGAAGCGTGTGGACAGTGGTGAGATGAAGGTGGCTCTGGCCCTCTATCCGGTCAGCATGAAACAGCTGATGGACATTGCCGATACGGGCAACATCATGCCACCCAAGACGACGTGGTTCGAACCCAAGTTGCGTTCGGGGCTCATCATTCACAAGTTGGAATAAAAGGTGCGGGGAGAAGATGTCCCCGCCAAGATAGATACGCCCTTTCCCGTGAAAAAGAAAACGGTGCTTTTCGGATACGAAAGCATTGTTTTCCTTAGTGGAAAAGGGCGTATTGTTTATTGTTGGTCCAATGTCTTTCGGGCGGCTTCGGCTCCGCTTTGGATGATACGGCGGGCGTGATGGAACTCCATCATGTCGTAGTCGTGGGCAGACATCCGGATGAGGATGTCGGGTTTGAAGCGTTCGATGTCGTAACGGGTAATCTGTTGCATCATCAGGCGCGACGATTCGGCCAGAAGTTTGTAAGGGTTCATGCGGCGGCGTTTACCGTTGTCGATGGGAGCATTGACATCGACGGCCACAAGCAGATCGCCTGATGTACGAATGGCGTGGCGCAGAGGCAGGGGATTGAGTAATCCTCCGTCCACCAGTATGCGTCCTTCCGTGCGGACGGGACGGAACACCATGGGAATAGAGATGGAGGCACGAATGGCGTCGAACAGACTGCCGGAGGTGAACTTCACTTCCTGTTCGCTCAGAATGTCTGTGGCCAGGGCGGCATAGGGAAGGGGGAGACTTTCGATGAGCACGTCGGGGACAATCTGTTTCAGTTCGCGGATGAAGCGGTCGCCCTTCACCAGGCCATCGCGGCTCAGGGTGAGATCGGCCAGCTGGAACATTTTGCGTTTGTCCCAGCTACACAGCCATTCTTTGCATTCGGTCATCCGTCCTGTGGCATACATGGCACCCACCATGGCTCCCATGGAGCTGCCGGTGATGGAGGCGATTTCGTAGCCGTATTCCAACAGGGTTTCTATCACACCGATGTGTGCAATGCCACGGGCGCCGCCCATGGAGAGTACGAGGGATATTTTCTGTTTCTCCATAAAATTAAAATAAACAATGTATAATAGAGAGGAACGTTCAGAAACGTTCGTCATTGCGCCGTTCCTCATTGGCTTTTTCGGGTTCGGTTTTTTTCAGTCGTGCGCCGCAATACTTGCAGTAGAGGGCTTCGAAGTCGTGACCGTCACGGTGGCAACGGGACAGCGTCGCTTCTCCAGCTTCTTATGTTCGCTCACCATCGTAGCCGAGACAATGCCCGTAGGGACGGCTATGATGGTGTAGCCGATGAGCATAATGACGGCCGAGAGGAAGCGGCCCACGGGGGTAACGGGCGTGATGTCGCCATAGCCGACGGTCGTCATGGTGACGATGGCCCAGTAGATGCTGTTGGGGATGTTGTTGAATTGCGAACCCGTGGCATCGCCTTCGATGGCATACATCACCGTGCCCATGGATGTGACGAGGATGAGCACGAAAAAGAAGAAGATGAAAATCTTCGGTGCACTGATCCATAGCGACCGCAAAAGCAGGTTGCCTTCGTTGATGAAGGTAAAGAGCTTGAAGATGCGGAAGATGCGGATGAGGCGGAAGGCACGGATGACGAGCAGATAGTGCGTGCCGTGCAGGAAGAAGCTCAGATAGACGGGCAGCGTGGCCAGCAGGTCGACGATGCCGAAGAAGCTGAAGATGTACTTCCGCGGCTGCTTCAGGCAGTACACACGTGCCAGGTATTCGATGGTGAAGAACAGCGTGAGCACGTACTCCACGACCCTCAGCACCAGGTATGCCGAATGGGGGAAGATGTGCATACTTTCCAGGATGACGAGCAGCACGCTGAGCACGATGCTGCCAATGAGTATGATGTCGAACAGTTTGCCTTTGGGCGTATCCGATTCGAATACGATGGAGTAGATTTTCTGTTTCAGTTCTTCGTTGTGCAGGAAGTGATGCCAACGTTGGTGTAGGATGGAGAAGTATTTCATCATGCTTTTTTGCTTGGTTATTGTATGGCAAAGTTAGCAATAAATATGAAATAAGCCCGCACGGTTCATCACGAATGGTGCGGGCTTCAGGTTGACTTCATAATAAATTGGTTTATGAAGAGAGAGTAGATTTAGTTAACACGGTATTAGAGATGCTTTTATTGGTCAGCTCCTCCACCCAAAGCGTGGTAGAGGTTGATGACTCCCTGTATTTCGCTGTAGCGGTCGGATGCCAATGTCAGTTGGGCCGAGAGAAGTGATTGGCGGGCGGTGAGCACTTGTAGATAGTTCACCGTACCATATTGCATCAGCAGGCGGGTATCCGAAACGGTGGTTTCCAGCTGCTTCACTTGCTCCATGTCCAACAGAATCTGTTCGCGGGCTGTCTGCCATTGGATGAGGGCATTGTTCACCTCCTGTCCGGCATCGAGCAGCGACTGTTTGAAGGCCAGTACCGCTTCCTCTTGTTGAGCTTTGGCTATTTTCAGATTGGCAATGTTTTGTCCACGATTGAAGAGTGGCTGTACGAGAGATCCCACTGCCTGCAGGAGCCAGGCACCTGGATTGGTGATGGCTGCTCCGCCACTATTGGTCCATCCTGCACTTCCACTTAGCGTGATACTGGGGTAGAAGGCCGAGCGGGCGGAATTGGTCGCATAGAAGGCTTGCATCAGCGAGGCTTCAGCCTGGCGTACATCCGGACGGCGTGACAGCAGTTCGATAGGCAGGCCTACGGACATACGGTCGGGGAATTGCTGGTCGTTCAGCGTGCCTCGCTCGAGGCGGTGAGGAACTTCGCCGATAAAGACGCATAAGGCGTTTTCCTGCTCGGCTACCTGTCGCTGGAGTGAGAGGAGCGACGACTCGGCACTGAGCCGTGAAGCTTCGACCTGGCTCAATGTAGCACGGTCGGCTTCGCCTGCATTCATCAGGGCGTGGAGAGACTTGACATATTCACGCCAGCTTTCGGCTGTTTGCGTGGTGACTCTTACCTGTTCGTCGAGCATCAGCAGGGCATAGTAGCTGTCGGCTACGGTGGCTATGACTTGTGTCTGCATAGCCTGCCGGTAGGCCTCGCTTTCGAGCAGGGCGGCACGGGCGCCGCGTTTGGCGTTGGTTAGCTTTCCGAAGAGGTCGATTTCCCACGAGGCAGAACCTCCCAGCGAGTAGGTCTTCTGCGTCTTGCTTCCGTCGAAGCTGGAGAGATTTCCTTGCGGTTCGAGCTGCAGGGATGGCAGGTAGGCTAGCTTGGACGACATCAGGGTGGCCTGTGCTTCCTTGACACGCAAGGCAGCTGTCTGCAGGTCGGTGTTGGCCTCTAGGCCACGGTGTATAAGCGACTGGAGACATGGGTCAGTGAACAGTTCCTCCCATCCCAACGAGGCGATGGACGAGGCTGTGTCGGGAGCGGCGTCGGAACGGTAGAGGCTGTCGGCCTGTACTGTACCCAAGTCGGGCCGTTCGTATTTGTTATATATGCCGCAACCGGTTGTCAGTACGGACAGGGCGGCTATCAATATCTTTTTCATTCTCTTTTTCTGTTATGGTTTGTATAATTGTCAGTCCTCTTCGTGTTTGCGGGCAGGCATCAGTCTTTCCTGCAAGGTCTGGAAGACAATGAACAGTGTGGGCACCACGAAAAGCAGCGCCAATGTTCCGACGATCATTCCGCCTACGGTTCCTACACCTAGGGAGATGTTACCGTTGGCTCCGGCACCCGAGGCAACAACCAGTGGAAACAGACCGATGATCATCGTAAGGGCTGTCATCAGGATGGGGCGCAGACGGACGCCGGCTGCCGATACGGCTGCCTGTGCGATGGTCATGCCCTGACGGCGGCGGGCTGAGGCATACTCGGTCAGCAGGATGGCTGTTTTGGCCAGCAGACCGATCAGCATGATGAGACCTGTCTGCATGTAGATGTTGTTTTCCAGTCCCCACATCTTGGCGAAGAGGAAACTTCCCATCAGTCCAAACGGTACACTCAACATGACGGCCAGCGGCACGAAGATACTCTCGTACAGGGCGCAGAGGATAAGGAAGACGAAAATGATACAGATGGCGAAAATGATGACCGTGTTGCTTCCGCTTCCGGCCTCTTCACGCGTGATACCACCGAACTCGTAGCCGTAGCCGACGGGCAATGTCTCCTTGGCTACTTCGGCAATGGCGGCAATGGCTTCACCCGTACTGTAACCGTCGGCCGGAAGGCCGTTCACCTGGATGGAACTGTAGAGGTTGAAACGGCTGAGCGTCTCAGTTCCGTATACTTTGGTCAAGGTGACAAACTGTCCGATGGGGGCCATCTCACCCGACGAGGTACGTATGAACATATTGTTCAAGGCGTTCTTGTCCAGACGATAAGTCTTGTCGGCCTGTACCATGACGCGGTAGAGTTTGGAGAAACGATTGAAATTGGACGAATAGTTTCCGCCGATGAAGCCTGACAGAACGCTGAGCACATCGG
>ULVC01001462.1_pt1 | contig 10267 bp, 6 predicted proteins | sample 1958821 | NCBI WGS metagenome assembly ULVC01 (sample SAMEA4835769, study PRJEB28245) | human gut metagenome | biome: gut microbiome; material: fecal sample | place: Denmark | collected 2008 | reverse complement strand
TTTCAAAGAACGATGTTTAATTTAAAGTGCCCACTAGTGTTCTCGGTTTACTTTTCTGTGTTAAAGGCACTTTTTTCGATCAGTGTCTGTTCTTTTTCGTAGATGATTTGTGCGTCGGGTTCTTTATGCATGGGGCCTCGTAGTTTCTCTTGCAGGTACTCGAAAACGATGAAGAATATAGGCACGACGAAAATGAGGGCCAAAGTTCCGATAAGCATACCACCTACGACGCCAGTACCCAATGAGCTGTTACCGTTAGCTCCTGCGCCGGTGGAGAACATCAGTGGAAGCATACCGAAAATCATGGTAAGTACGGTCATCAGGATGGGGCGGAAACGGGCTTGTGCAGCCGAGTAGGCGGATGAGATGATTCCCATGCCCGTACGGCGGCGTTCGATGGCATATTCTGTAATTAGAATGGCTGTTTTTGCCAGCAAACCAATCAACATGATGGCACCAGTTTGCAGGTAGATGTTGTTTTCCAGTCCGAAGACGCGGGCAAAAAGGAAGCTGCCCATCAGTCCGAAAGGAACAGAAAGAATGACTGCCAGCGGGACAAGAAAACTTTCGTAAAGGCACGATAGAATAAGGTAGATGAGTACAGTACAGAGAGTATAGACAAAGACGGTCTGCGCACCTCCGCTGCTGGCTTCTTCACGAGCCATACCACCATATTCGTAACCGTAACCTGAAGGCAGCATTTGCTCGGCTACTTCATGGATGGCTTGCTGGGCTTCACCGGTCGAATAGCCTTCGGCTACATTCACGTTTACATTGATCGTGTTATAAAGGTTGAATCGTTTGGCTATCTCGGCACCAAGCACAGAACGAAGTGTGACAAATTGGCTGACTGGAGCCATTTCTTCACCGTTGCGTACGAACATGTTGTCCAGTGCATGTTGGTCCAGACGGTTTTGGGGAGAAGCTTGAATCATAACACGGTATACTTTTCCGAACTTGTTATAGTTGGATACGTAGGAACCGCCGCAATAGGAACCTACTGCATCAAGTACATCGTTGGGGCTGATGCCGGCACGCTTGCATTTGGCGGCATCTACGTCGACGGCTATCTGCGGGAAATTCATGGCATAGGAACTATAGGCCATGGCTACCTCGGGTCGTTGATTCAGGGCACCAATAAATTCAGTTATTGATTTGAAGAAGGATGCCATGTCGCCTCCAGTTTTGTCTTCCATGTAAAGTTCGATAGAGTTACCTGTACCATAGCCGGGAATCATGGCTGGCTGGAAGCAGAAAACCTGAGCTTCTTTAATATTACTGAATTGAATATTCAGGCGTTTCATTACTGCTTCTGCGGTATGTTCCTTACCTTTTCTCTGATCCCAGTGATACAGACGAATAATAACTGTACCATACGATGTCCCTTGTCCTGAAAGCAATCCGTAACCGGTGATGCGTGAATAATGCTCTATCTCAGGAGTATTTTTAAGGATATCTTGTACTTTGTCCATTACTTTATTGGTTTCGGCCAACGAGTTTCCAGGTGAGGTACTGATGTTGATCATGATAGTTCCTTGGTCTTCTTGAGGAACCAGTCCTGTTTTGGTTGTAGCCATGAAATAAACCAATAGTATACAGGCTATTCCAAGTGAAGTCCATACCATCCAACGGTGATGGAAGAAGAACATCAGTCCTTTCTTGTATTTTCTTAATAAGGCATTGTAGGATGCGTTATAGGCGGCGCGTACTCGTCCGTTGATGCTTCGTGCGTTTTTCTGTTCTTCAGAGGGTTTCATCATCATGGCACACAGAGCTGGACAGAGAGTCAGAGCATTCAAACAGGAGATACCTACAGCTACTGCCATGGTTACACCGAATTGAGTGTAGAATACACCAGAAGTTCCTCCCATAAAAGTGACAGGGATGAATACAGCCATGAATACACAGGTACATGAGATGACAGCCATCGTTACGTCGCTCATGGCATCTTTAGTGGCTAAATATGGAGAGCGATAGCCTACATCGAATTTGGCTTGTACGGCCTCTACGACTACGATGGCATCATCAACTACTGTACCGATAGCCAGCACTAAGGCGAACAGTGTCAGGATGTTGATGCTGAACCCTGCTATGGATAGGAAAGCGAATGTACCTATTAGTGAGACGATGATGGAGATAGAAGGAATAAGTGTACTTTTGAAGTCATGCAGGAAAAAGTACACTACAAGAATAACCAGCAGGATGGCGATAATCAGTGTCTCTACCACGTTGTCGATGGAAGCGAAAAGGAAATCGTTGACACTCATCATTTGGATAAATTCCGTTCCTTCGGGCAGATCTTTGGCTAAATCGTCCAGCAAATTGGTAATTTCTTGATTTACGGCAGTGGCGTTTGCTCCAGCCACTTGGAATACCATAAACGTAACACTTGGCACACCGTCTGCTTCACCATGAAAACTATAGGATTGACGGCCTAATTCTACATCGGCTACATCTTTTACGCGAAGTACAGAACCATCCGATTGTGACCGTATGACCATATTTTCAAATTCTTCAACTTCCTTTAGTCGTCCTTTGTATTTCATGGTATATTGGAATACATTATCTGAGCTTTCTCCCAATGAGCCGGTAGGAGCTTCAATATTTTGTTCCCCCAGTACCGATGTAATGTCTGAAGGAACCAGGCCGTATTGGGCCATCTTTTCAGGTTTCATCCAAATACGCATACTGTAAGTATCACCCATCAGCTGTACGTCTCCTACTCCTTGAATACGTTTGATTTGGGGAATGACATTGATGTCGAGATAGTTGGCCAAAAATGTTTCATTGTAACGTGCGTTCGGGCTGATGAGGCTATTGATTTGTAGGAAGCTGTTCTGGCGTTTCATGGTGCTAACACCTATGGCCGTAACTTCGGATGGTAACAGACCTTGTGCTTCGGATACACGGTTCTGTACATTGACCGCTGCCATGTCAGGATCGGTTCCTTGCTTAAAATATACGAGAATTTCAGCAGTGCCGGCATTTGTGGCGGTAGAAGTGATGTAAATCATATCTTCTACGCCGTTGATGCTTTCTTCCAGTGGCATGATGACACTGTTCATTACAGCTTCTGCGTTGGCTCCTGTATAAGTAGCTTCTACGCGGACTGTAGGTGGAGCGATGTCGGGATATTGCTCTACGGGCAGGGTGTAGAGTGAAATAAAACCTACTATAAGAATTAGGATGGATATGGATATGGCCATAACCGGCCTTTTAATGAATATGTTTCCTTTCATAAAGCGTCTGTTATTTTACTTGAGTTCCTTCGCGGATCATTCCTGCTCCGTTGGAGATAATTTCATCACCAGGTTTCAGGCCGTCTGTAACAATGTATTCTTTTCCATCATTTACTGGAGCTACTTTGATCAGAGTAGATACGGCTTTTCCGTCTACAACCTTGTAGACTAATATTTGGTCTTGTAGCTGCACAGTAGCTCCTTGGGGAATAACGATACAGTTGGTATAGGTACTGGGGATTAATACGTTGCCCGATGCACCGCTGTGTAGTATTCGGTCTGGGTTGGGGAAGACGGCGCGTACGCCTACAGTGCCTGTCGCTTTGTCGATGACTCCGCTGATGGATTCTATTTTACCGCTTTCTTCATAGGTGGAGCCATCGTTCAGTTGTAGTTGGATGTCAGGCATTCCTTGCAGGGCTTTTTCGATGGTACCATATTGGCGGGCTAGGGAGAGTAGCTGGTTTTCGGTCATGGAGAAGTAGACGTACATGTTCGAGTTATCGGAAACGGTGGTCAGCGGTTGGGGCATGCTGGGGCTGACGAGTGTTCCTACACGATAGGGCAACATGCCTATCACACCGTCACTTGGACTCTTTACTTCGGTATATGATAGGTCGTTGCGGGCATTTACTTCCTGAGCTTCGGCTTGGGCTAGTTGGGCTTTGGCTGTCAGATATTCGTTTTTAGTGGTTTGCAGGTTGAAGTCGGATACTACTTTCTGTTCGTGTAGTTTCTGAGTGCTTTTGTAGGTGAGTTCTGCAGTGGCAAGACTGGCTTTGGCTACTTCTACGTTGGCAATGGCTGTTTGCAAAGCTGCCTTATAGGGCACTTGGTCGATGACGAACAAAATTTGCCCTTTGCGTACAATCTCTCCTTCGGATACGTTGAGTTTCTCGAGATAGCCGGAGACTTGCGGGTAGATATTGATGTCCTGCATTCCTTCGATGGAGGCAGAATAGGAAGTGGTTATCTCTTTGTTGGCATCGGCATGAATGGTAGCGATGGCATAGTTTTGTTGGGCTTGTTCTTGCTTTTCCGACTGGCAGGCTGTGAGTCCGACCAAGCATCCAGTAAAAGCAAACCATCGCATGTGGTTTTGAATGTTTTTTATTGTCATATTAGTTCGTTTTAAAAATTTGCGCAAAAGTAGTGCCTTGTTCCAGAATGGTTGCTATGAATTTTCTTGGAGAAATGTTGTATTTTCTCCTTGCTTGATAAAATAATTATTAAACGTGGTAAATTGAATGTGTTAAGGGGAAAATTGAATATTGATAATGTCGCATAAATCTCCATCTTTGCAGAAAAAATAAAAATGGAAAAGATTATTGAACATATTGGTATCGAAACGCTGAAGCGATACGGCGGACAGAACTGTTGTTTGGATGACTATCTGTTCGTGACCGACCGCTTGGAGAGATGAAGAAAACAAAGAGCTGTTCAATCAATATTTGGGATTGATTGAACGCAAACTGGCATTGTGTGAAGACCCTTATCAGAAAGAAATATTGTTGTATTTGTCCTCCGCCTTTTTTGTGGAATTAGTTGCGGCTATCAGTCAGCAGACAGTTGTTTCCAATGAAGATATGCGTACTTTGGTCAATCGTCCGGACTTTATTTTCAAGCGTTTTATGGAAACAATGGCGGCGGATAGTGGCAGACTCGGACCTTAGAATATTATGCCGATTTGTTTTGTTATTCGCCCAAATACTTGTCGCGTATCATTAACGCATCAGCGGAAAGAATGCCTTGACGTTGATTCACGAGAATGCCATAGAGCATATTATTCGTGAATTGAAGCATTCCAGCAAAAGCATCAAGGAGATTGCGGCCGATTTCGAATTTTCCAACGTTTCGTTTTTTGCCCAATATGTCAAGAAGCATTTGGGGGTAACACCTTCCGAATTTCGGAGCAATGTCAAGGCAGATAAAGAGGTATCAGCCTCCTGAGAGCCTTCGGATTGTTTTTTTAGTTTGCGAATGCAGCCTTGTCAATAAGGTTGCATCCGCAGGGTGTGAATAGGAACTTAGCGGTCAAAGTGCAGTGCCTCGCCCCGATAGCTTTCGTTGACTTCGCGGCCGTCGTAAACGGTATGTCCGTTGACGAAGGTACGCTCCACGTGCCAGTCGAAGGTGTGTCCCTCCAGCGGACTCCAGCCGCACTTGCTTTGGATGAGGCTCTTCTCCAGCGTCCAGGGGGTGTCGGGGCGCACCAGCACGAGGTCGGCCTTCCAGCCTTCGCGGATGAAGCCGCGTTCGCAGATACCATAAAGCTGGGCAGGGGCGTGGCACATCTTCTCCACAACCTTCTCTATCGTAAAGATGCCTTCATTTACCAGCTGGAGCATGCTCACGAGCGAGAACTGCACCATCGGCATGCCTGACACGGCTTTCAGCGCGCCGCCCTTCTTCTCGGTGATGAGGTGGGGGGCATGGTCGGTGGCGATGACGTCTATCACGTCGTCGTTGACGGCACGGCGCAGGGCGTCGCGGTCGGCCTTGGTCTTCACCGCGGGGTTGCATTTGATGAGGGTGCCCAGCGTGCGGTAGTCAGTTTGGCTGAACAACAGATGGGCCACACAAGCCTCGCCCGTAATCTTCTTGCCGCTAAGGGGACCTGCTTCGAGTAGGCTCAGTTCGCGGGCGGTGGAGAGGTGGAGCACATGCAGGCGGGCACCCGTTTCGCGCGCCAGCTTCACGGCCAGGCTCGACGAGGTGTAGCAGGCGGCCGAGGAGCGGATGTTGGGGTGCTTGCTGACGGGCACATCGTCGTCGTCGGCATATTGCACCTTATATTTCTCTGTGTTTTTTCGGATGGTGGCAGGGTCCTCACAATGGACGGCAATGAGCAGGTCGGTGCTGCCGAAGATGGCGCGCAGGCTTTCCATGCGGTCCACCAGCATGTTGCCCGTGCTCGAACCCATGAAGAGCTTGATGCCGCACACGCGCGAACGGTCCAGGCGGGCAAAGTCGCCGTAGTTGTTGTTCGTGGCGCCGAAGTAGGCGGAGTGATTCACGATGCAGCGTTCGTCCAGCAGGTTGAACTTGGCGTCGAGGGCTTCGAGGGTGGTGGTTTGCGGCAGGGTGTTGGGCATGTCCATGATGCTGGTCACGCCTCCTGCGGCCGCCGCCCGGCTTTCGCTGAGGATGTCGGCCTTGTGCGTCAGGCCCGGGTCGCGGAAGTGCACGTGGTCGTCGATGGCACCCGGCAGCAGGTAGCAGCCAGTGGCGTCGATGGTTTCGTCGCAGGGGGCGGAGAGGGGTTTGCCGTGGGTCAGTACCTCGGCGATGCGGCCCTGGTCGGTGATGACCACGGAGCCTTGTATGGTTTGTCCCTCGTTGACGATGAGGGCGTTGTGGATGAGGGTACGTTTCATGTCTGTTTAACCGTTAATTTTAGGATACTTCTTGAACCAGCTGTCCCACTTCAGGCGGATGACGCCGAAGACGGCTTCGCCGAAGATGCTGGAGTTCATTTTCGAGGTGCCCAGCTCGCGGTTGATGAAGATGACGGGCACTTCCTTCACCTGTGCGCCGCACTTGTAAGCGGTGAACTTCATCTCAATCTGGAAGGCATAGCCTTTGAAGCGGATGGAGTCGAGGTTGATGGTTTGCAGCACGCGGCGGCGGTAGCACACGAAGCCCGCCGTGGTGTCGTGGATGGGCAGGCCCGTAATGATGCGCACGTATTTCGAGGCGAAGTAGGACATCAGCACGCGTCCCATGGGCCAGTTCACCACGTTCACGCCGCTCACGTAGCGCGAGCCGATGGACACGTCGGCCCCCTCTTCGGCACAGGCCTTGTAGAGGCGGGGCAGGTCCTTGGGGTTGTGGCTGAAGTCGGCGTCCATCTCGAAGATGTATTCGTAGTTGTGCTCCAGCGCCCAGCGGAAGCCTGCGATGTAGGCGGTGCCCAAGCCCAGCTTACCGCGACGCTCCACCATGAACAGGCGGTCGGCGAACTCTTCGCGTTGCAGGCGGCGGACAATCTCGGCCGTACCGTCGGGCGACCCGTCTTCGATGACCAGGATGTGGAACCCATGCTCCAGGGCAAAGACGGCCCGCAGGATGTTCTCGATATTCTCCCGCTCGTTGTAGGTCGGGATGATGACGATGCTGTCTGATGTATGCATATCTTCTATGGATTGTAAATGTGCCACAAATGTAGTGTTTTCCATTGTTTTTTCAGTAGGAAAACAGTGCTTTTCTTTGCGGCGGATATATTCTTATCCATTTTCTTCGTAATTTTGCACGGATAATTTTCACGCACATGAGCTTTACGATTACCGAACTGCAACAACGATACGCCGCCCACCCGCAAGTCGAGGCGGCCTTGCGCCTGCTGGCCGACGACCAGCTGAAACACCTCTTCCTGGGCGGGCTTCACGGCTCGTCGGCTTCCCTGCTGGCCTCGGTGCTGGTGGGGCGGGCAAGTCGCCCGTTCGTCTTTGTGTTGGGCGACGGCGAGGAGGCGGGTTATTTCTACCACGACCTGGTGCAGGTGCTGGGCGACGGGCAGGTACTCTTCTTCCCTTCATCCTTCCGCCGCGCCATCAAGTACGGCCAGAAGGACGCCGCCAACGAAATCCTCCGCACCGAGGTGCTCAGCCGCCTGCAGAAGGACAGCCGCGGCTTGTGCATCGTCACCTTTCCCGACGCGCTGGCCGAGAAGGTGGTGTCGCAGGGTGAACTTCAGGAGAAGACGCTCACCCTCCACGTGGGCGAGCAGGTGGACATGACGTTCGTCACCGAGGTGCTCCACAGCTATGGCTTCGAGCATACCGACTATGTCTATGAACCCGGCCAGTATGCCGTCCGAGGCAGCATCATCGACGTCTTCTCCTTCTCCAGCGAATACCCCTTCCGCATCGACTTCTTCGGCGACGAGGTGGAGAGCCTGCGCACCTTCGAGGTGGAGACGCAGCTGTCCAAGGAGAAGCGGGAGAGCGTGGTCATCGTGCCCGACCTCAGCAATGACCTCTCGGCAGGAGGCACGGGCGGCATGGTGTCGTTCCTCGACTTCCTGCCTGCCGACACCATCCTGTCCATGCGCGACTTCCTGTGGCTGCGCGAACGCATCCAGCAGGTGCACGACGAAGCTCTCACTCCCCAAGCCATCGCCGCCCGCGAGGCGGAGGAGAACGGTGACATCCGTCTGGAGGGCAAGCTCATCGACGGCGGCGAGTTCACCGTCCGTGCCCTCGACTTCCGCCGCCTGGAGTTCGGCACCAAGCCCACAGGCACGCCCGACGCTTCGCTGCAGTTCGACACGTCGGCGCAACCCATCTTCCACAAGAATTTCGACCTCGTGGCCGACAGCTTCCACCGCTATCTGTCCGACGGCTATACCATCTATATCTGTAGCGACAGCACCAAGCAAACCGACCGCATCCGCGCCATCTTCGAGGAGCGCGGGGGCGAGAAGATTACCTTCACGGCGGTGGAGAAGACCCTGCACGAGGGCTTTGCCGACAACCAGTTGCGTCTGTGCGTCTTTACCGACCACCAGCTGTTCGACCGCTTCCACAAGTACAACCTCAAGAGCGACAAGGCCCGTAGCGGCAAGGTGGCCCTCTCGCTGAAGGAGCTCAACCAGTTCCAGCCGGGCGACTATGTGGTACACACCGACCACGGCGTAGGTCGCTTTGCCGGCTTGGTGCGCATCCCCAACGGCAACACCACGCAGGAGGTGATGAAGCTCGTCTATCAGAACGACGACGTGGTGTTCGTCTCCATCCACTCCCTCCACAAGGTATCCAAGTACAAGGGCAAGGAGGGCGAAGCGCCCCGCCTTAACAAGCTGGGTACGGGTGCGTGGGAGAAGTTGAAGGACCGCACGAAGAAGAAAATCAAGGATATTGCCCGCGACCTCATCAAGCTCTACTCGCAACGTCGCGAGGAGAAAGGCTATCAGTTCAGCCCCGACAGCTTCCTGCAACGCGAGCTCGAAGCCTCGTTCCTCTACGAAGACACGCCCGACCAGAGCAAGGCCACGGCCGACGTGAAGGCCGACATGGAGAGCGCCCGCCCGATGGATCGTCTGGTATGCGGCGACGTGGGCTTCGGAAAGACGGAAGTGGCCGTGCGCGCCGCCTTCAAGGCCGCGTGCGACAACAAGCAGGTGGCCGTCCTGGTGCCTACCACCGTCCTTGCCTACCAGCATTTTCAGACGTTCAAGGAGCGTCTGAAAGACCTGCCCTGCCGCGTGGAGTACCTGAGCCGCGCCCGCACCGCCGCCCAGGCGAAGGCCGTCATCAAGGGACTGGCCGCAGGCGAGGTGAACATCCTCATCGGTACCCACCGCATCCTGGGCAAGGACGTCAAGTTCAAGGACCTGGGTCTGCTCATCATCGACGAGGAGCAGAAGTTCGGCGTCAGCGTCAAGGAGAAGCTCCGCCAGCTCAAGGTGAATGTCGATACGCTCACCATGACCGCCACGCCCATCCCCCGCACCCTGCAATTCTCGCTGATGGGTGCGCGCGACCTCAGCGTCATCCAGACGCCGCCACCCAACCGCTACCCTGTTCAGACAGAGGTGCATACCTTCAACGAGGAAGTCATCATCGACGCCATCAACTTCGAGATGAGCCGCAACGGGCAGGTGTTCTTCGTGAACAACCGCATCTCCAACCTGCCCGAGCTGAAGGCCCTCATCGAGCGCAACATACCCGACTGCCGCGTGTGCATCGGTCACGGCCAGATGGAGCCGGCCGAGCTGGAGAAGATCATCTTCGACTTCGTGAACTACGACTACGACGTGCTCATCGCCACCACCATCATCGAGAGCGGCATCGACATCCCCAACGCCAACACCATCATCATCAACCAGGCGCAGAACTTCGGCTTGAGCGACCTGCACCAGATGCGCGGGCGTGTGGGACGCAGCAACAAGAAAGCCTTCTGTTACCTGTTGGCCCCTCCGTTGTCCAGCCTGACGCCCGAAGCCAAGCGACGCCTGCAAGCCATCGAAAACTTCTCCGACCTGGGCAGCGGCATCCACATCGCCATGCAGGACCTCGACATCCGCG
>ULVC01050493.1_pt1 | contig 10337 bp, 4 predicted proteins | sample 1958821 | NCBI WGS metagenome assembly ULVC01 (sample SAMEA4835769, study PRJEB28245) | human gut metagenome | biome: gut microbiome; material: fecal sample | place: Denmark | collected 2008 | reverse complement strand
CGGTGCCCCGGGGCAAGACACGGTGGCAGCTGGTGCTCTTTGGTCTGGTCAACACGGCGCTGCACTACTTTTTCTTTTATCTGGGCGTATCCAATTCCCCCGGCGGCCGGGCGTCTATCCTGGACAGCCTGGGCACTTTCCTGCTGATTATCGCAGCCGCGGTGGTGTTCCGGGAAAAGCTCACCCTACGGTCAATTTTTGGCTGCCTGTTGGGGTTCTCCGGCATTGTGCTCATCAACCTGGGCAGCACCGCCGGGCAATTCACCCTCTCCGGCGACGGTATGCTGCTGTGCAGCAGTGTGTGCGCCATGGCAGGTGGACTGCTGACCCGGGTGGTCACCCGCAAAATGGACCCGCTGGTGGCTACCGGTCATTCCCTGGCACTGGGCGGCGCGCTGCTGATCCCTGCCGGGCTGCTGATGGGCGCCCACCCGGTGGGTATACACCTCAAGGGACTGCTGATCCTGGCGGCGCTGGTGGCAGTGTCTGCCGTGGGTTTTTCGTTTTACAACCAACTGCTGCGCTACCACCCGGTGGGGCAGATTGCCATTTATAACGCCTTTATTCCGGTACTGGGGGTGGTACTCTCCTGCCTGCTGCTAGGGGAGCCTTTCTCCTGGCGCTATCTGCTGTCCGGCGCACTGGTTACCGTCGGGATCTGCGCCGTAAATTTGCCCGGCAAAGGCAAGAATTGACAGCTAATGCCAGGTATGGTATGCTATGGGTGCAGAGTTCTGCACATTTTTTAAGAAAAGAGGAAGTACCAAATGGACCAATACAATCAGCAAAACCCGAACCCTCAGGGCAATTATCAACAACCCTATCAGCCACCCTATCAACCGGCGCCCCCGGCCTATGATCCCACCACCCAGGTGATGAGCATTGGCCAGTATGTGGGTATGTTCATTCTCTCCGCCCTGCCGGTGGTGAATTTGATCTGCTGGATCGTGTGGCTGTGCAGCCCCAACACCAATAAGAACAAAAAGAACTTTATTTGGGCCAACATTATTATGTGGGTCATCTCCGTAGTGGCATTGTCGCTGTTTTATGCCGTCGTCGGCACCGCCGCTTTTAGCGCCCTGTCCTCTCTGTGACCCGGATTAAAATCGTTCTAAGCCGACAAACCCGTTGATGAACTGTCATCAGCGGGTTCTTTTTTTGTAGGAAATGGACAAAGTTGGTACTTTTATTCGGCCCTGCGGCACAAACCGTCTAAGCGAAATATCGCCCTCTCCAACCAACTGCTGCTCCGGGACAACCGCAACCATCGAATGGTCAGCCACCCCGGCGGCTGCCCTTTGCCAATTATAGGAAGATCGACAACGCCCACTTGTCTGCTGCCGCTACCGCCGCGCAGACCAAAGCGCGGTTTGACTTGTAATAAAAAGCCACCGATAATCGGTGGCTTTCTGCTTTGCTATTCGTCGTAATCTTCGATTTCCTGTTCTTCCTCTTGTCTCTGTTTTTCCCGGGCTTCTTCCCGCTTGGCTTTGCGGGATTTGATGATCCCTGCAACCAATGCAATCACGGCTGCTGTGGCTAAGGCAATGGCAAGATAAATTAAAATATTCGCTACGGTAGAGCGGTGCGTAGGTGTCACCGCTGCGGTGTATGTACCGTCGGTGAGCACGGCTGTGCCGCCGGTTTGTACCGGCAGTTCTTCCTCCGTATCACCGGTGCTTGTCCCGCCGGTGTACGCAAACTTACTCCCTGTTTGGGCGCTGCTTTTCCGTGCGCTTTTGGCCGTGTGGGGCACTGTGCCGGTGTAGGTAAATTTGGTGGTGGTCTCTTTTTTCTTTTTCGTTGTGGTTTGCCGGGTTGATTGCTTTGTCCTGGCGCGCGCATTGCGACTTGCAGTCGTCTTTTCCGGCAAAGTGTAGTCGAAAGCAGCGTGCTTCAAAAGGCAAATGCCCCGCTCGCCGCAGTTATAATCCAGCCGCACCGTCAACGGCCCGCACAGGCTTTTATCCAGCGCAATGGCAAAGTAGGCATTGCCGTCTGCGATGCCGTAACCGCCGCTGTTTTCCAGTATTTCCACCTGCATATTGCAACTGCTGGCAATGCCGTCGTAGCTTTGCAACGCCTTGTTTGCGCCGGTTGTAAATGTAAATTTCCTAGTGGAGAATTTGGCAGAGGACACCTGCAAATTCAGCGCAACGGCGGCGGTATTCGCCCCCGGCTCCACCTGCTGATCTTGCATACTCACCGCAAAATACAGACAATGATTGTCCGTGTCGGCATAGATTTGGTAATAGCCCATCGCACCATCCGCCCGGAATTCCGTAACCGGCACATTTTGCCAAGGCTCCCGGGTCAGGTAGGCGCTGTCCACCGCCGGCGAAGATGCATAGGCCGGCACCGCTGCCCACAAGAGCGCCAAAAGCGCCACCAACACAGCCAAAATCCGCCGACCCATAACCATACCTCTTCTCTCTCTAAAAAACTTTCTAATCGGTTTTATTCTACCCATTTTCCCCTTTTTCGTCAAGGGATTTGGAGAATTTTTTCTGTTTTTCGCCACAAAAAAACAACCATCAGCAATAAATCCACACAAAAAGGCTCCCGCAAAAGCGGAAGCCTTAAATGCATTATCGTTTTCACCTGCAAGTCATCGGGCACCATTTATTCCCACTCTGCAACAAAGATGTGATTCTAAACTTTTTTGTTTAGAAATTTTATCTTCTTTTGTTCTTGATTATTTGATGTATCCATATTATCCATCGTTGCCGATATACTGTTATCATTTTGTTATCAACCTTGATAACAGCCATAATATTTCACAACCTATTAGCAAGTTTATTATAGCATACACAGTATAGTAACGCAAGATTATTCGTAAAATCATATAAAGAATTAGACATGTAGTAGTAAGCATTTAGGGGTTCTGAAACCCGCATGAATACTACATTTCAAAACGTCAAAATGAGGGAGCAATGGTATCTTATTACCACCCTCAAAAAGATCTTCTAAATGTACATCAATCATTATTTTTTATCATATTTCTTTAATCGGGATTTAAACTCTGTATACCAATTATGAATTGCTTTAACATCATTTTTGAATTCATCAATTGAAGGCAACGAAACAGGCGCTTCGTCCGAGTGGGAATGATCATATTTTGAGTATTTAGTCATCATTCCATTAATAAAATCAACATCTGCTTCAGTTATTGCCTTTAAATAGCGTATTTTCTCAGAGGAAATGTTTTGCTCATATCTAGAAACAATATTATTTAACAATGTTGTTTCAATACTCTTCTCGATAATGTCTCTTAGGGTGCTACACAAACCTTTTAGTAACATCTCCGCAGTTGAATGATCTCCAACTTTTTGAGCGTTTTCGGCATTTTTAATAGGTCCGTCTAAACTGTTTAATTTTGAATCCAATTTATAACTAGCAAAATCATTTTGGTAATCTGGATCTCCAAGTGGTTTTCTTGCAAGTTTTATGTAGTTGATCTCAGTTTTGGATGTTCCTTTTGCTTTAGCTATATTGTTTTTTGACTGTGCAAGTCTGTTTAACTTTTCAGCAAATGCTAACCTGTGTGTAAAAACTATAACCTGTCTTTCTCCAGCCAAAAGCACCAATCTATTAGCAATGTTATCTTCATAGTTTTGATCCAATGAATTAATAGGATCATCAAAAATGAACGCTTGATTAACATTCCATGCAGATAAATCGGCAAGAAAAGCGGCAATAGAAACTGCTCGATACTCACCTTCACTAAGTATTTCTTCGGTGTTACGCTTTTCTACTGCACCAACCAAGGCAACCTTATGGTAAACTTTTCCTTTTGTAGCACCTTGTATCAATTCAACATTTATAGAGTGATTCGAACTTATCATATTTAACTCGTTTTTAAATCGTTCAACATATGCTTCTGTGATCATTATCTGCGATAAATTCTTTTTTAATGTCGTTACCATATTTGTTTTTGCTTTTGATAAAAGATTATTTAAAGCAAATATTTTGATTTTAATGTCTAAATTGCTTTGATTATCACAAAGCCATTTTTCTGCCGTTAATTCTAAAAATCTTTTGTGCTGTTCATCATAATCATTTATTAATCTATCTAACGATGATGCTTTGGTGTCGATTTCATCAAACACACTTTCACAATAGTTGGTAATAGTTTTTATATCAACATTTTCAGGTGGATTATCGCTATCTTCATCGTATTCATAAATCCACTTTGCTCTGGAATATAAAGAGTCAACAAATTCAAGAACCTTGACAGATACTTCGCCAGGTATAGCATTGGATTCTAAACCAAGTTGAATTTCAGATTTATTTAAGCGTCCAATCAGTTCCGAAACTTCTTGAACCAAATTTTTATATTCATTATCTGCATTTTCAAATTCAATTTTTAACTTTGACTCATAAAACTCATTAAGGGATTGTTTCTTTTCGAGCGCTTCTTTTGATAATTCTTGCTGACATAAAACACAATAATTATTTGCCTTGTCCTTATCTTCTTCATCTATATTAGAAATATACTCTATATAACTTTTAGCTGATTTCCAAAGATTTACCCATTCAACTGAACCCAGACCCTTAAAAATAGATACATCTCTAGATTTTTTGATAAAATCATCATATGCCGCTTTAGTTTCAATTTGCTTTTTTCTGTGTTGTTTATACTTTTCAATAAAACTATCATCAAGTTTTACAGAAAAGTTCTTCAGTTCATCAAATAATCCGTTTAAATATTTTTTTCTTGCTGATAATTGTTTTAGAGTTCCCTGAGGATCATTGTCTGTAAGAGCGGTTGTAAGAGTTTCTAATTCTTTTTTACTCTCTGGCGAAAAGCATATAGTTTCTTTGAACCTATTCGCTTCTTCTGAATTTTTTAAATTTATGTATTCTATAATTCTGCTACATTCATTAACAGATTCCGGAGGTATAGTTAAAATAGATTCTTGAATTGAAACCTGCTCGCTCAACCGAACATTTACATATTCAATTATTTTGGCGAGATCAGAAAACACCTGTAACAATTTAGGTTCGTATATGACATCATTTTTTTCTTCAACAAATTGTTTGGCTATTTGCGTGTCATAAATTCGTATTGGATGTGATTTTTTGCTAGTCAAAGACCATGAATCCGTACTCTTAATACCGTCATAATCAAATACTAGATTTGCAGAAGGTTTCGTCTTTTCTCCTTCTGAATAAATATTTCCAAAAATGTTAATTGAGCTTTTTGGATCTTGCGCTTTTTTGAGTATTTTTACATAAGACGATTTTCCACACCCGTTTTCTCCGTACACAATGTTTAAGCCCAAACCAAAGTTCAAAGATTTTGTTGGTGCAAGCGCACATACCCCTTTTACATCAGAAATTTCTAATAATGCAGTATGAGTTGTATCTTTACCCATTTTGTCAATATCTTTTGGAAAAGTGACATCGGCTGAATAAGTACAAAATTCTATGTTGTGTTCTTTTAAAGCTAATTTATATGCCCGTTCTTTAATTGTATCTATATTAGAACCCTTCCAAATACTAACAAATGAATCCTTTTGCCAATCCTCGGTTTTATTAAACCATTTTTTTACTAATTCAATTATTTTACTGTCCATCGTTATTCCTCATTTAATCATAAATAATAACAAATCATACCATAAATGGCTGTCTCAGAAAAAAAGACAGCCATTTACATAAAACACATTTTATAATACTAAAGCATTAATATCAATATTATACTTATTACATATCCAAACATCTCTGTCTTTTTGATTGTCTATATTAAACAATTCCTCTTTTTCGTCTTCTGATAACTCTGGTATTGAAAAACCAGCAATATAGTTTTTTGCTAATGACATATAACCTTTAGCATAGGGTTTACTGGTTTTACACAAATAATACCAAAAGATTTTTGATTTTAAGAACAATCTAAGCAGCTTTAATTCATCAATGTTGTCTGATATTATTGCATATCCACAATAGAAAAGTAATTCTGGATCAAGAGATAATACTGCTATAGCTTCTCCACTCATATATGGAATCAATAATTTATATCCTTGATTGTTTAATCCCTGCGTTCTGCCATAAGCATACCAAACGGGATAATTGCCTTTGCCTTTATCTCTGCTTTCAAGTTCTTCTTTATTTTCATAAAGAAAGTCATAAGCATTCGGATATTTTCTCTTAAATGTATTTTCTTCAATTACCTCTATCTTTCCATCTTTAATAGAATACGGATAAATTGCAAATTCTGCTTTTTCTTCTAATTCAACTTCATTTTTGATAGTGTTTGGCTTTGCGATTTTTATACAACAATCTTTTTCAATAAGGTATTCTTTCCCTTTATAACTTCTTTTGAAACAATGCGAATCTTCACCAAGTGAAGAAAAAATAAACAAGTCATTTTTCAATGTTGCTATACCATTTCTTATTTTCCAATTAGCGAGTGGTGTACCGATACTTTCTATTTTTTTTATATTCTCATCCGTAATTGCATCACACATTCTCCAAGGAGCATTGCTTTCAAAAGATGACATCAAATAACACGTCTCTATATGTTGGTTGATTTGGTTGGCATCTTGGATTCTAGCGTATTTGATCAATCCATCCGTTTTTGATTTGTTTATAATTGTTATACATGTATAACTTGTGACTTTTTCAAAAATCTGAGAGCCTCTAAAGTCAAGTATTTCAAGATTAAAACTACTACATTTCAAGTAACTTCTTAGGCTTCTCCCATTAATTGACTGCAGATAAGTATTTGGGGTTATGAAACCTAGACTACCAGTTCCGTTTAATAGTTCAATGCCAATTTCAAAAAATGGTATATACAAGTCAACATTTCCGGCTTTTGTTGTCTCCCATTGTGAGAAATGTTGCTTTGTTTTTTCTGGAATATTCCTATTGCGCACATAAGGTGGATTTCCTAAAACGCAATCAAAACCCTCTGCTGTCATCTTTAACTTCTTAAAAGTTTTTTTTGATAGCATATCTCCACAATAGAAATTAAACTCCACATTATCATCTTCATCGTTTAATAATAAAAACAACGAACATAATATCTCTGCTCTTCTTATTGCCTCAGAATCAATATCAACGCCAAATATGTACTTTTCAAAGCATTCTTTGTATGATATTCCATTTAATTGTGAAATTTGTTTAGCTGACTCAATAAGGAAAACTCCACATCCACATGAAGGATCGCAAATCTTGGGGAGTTTTTTGTTCCCAATAGTGTTTTTAACAATGTATTCAGCAATAGAAACAGGTGTATAAACTACACCCTTATCTTTTCTTTCAGAAGAAGGAACAAGTATTTCAAAAACTTGTATTAAGTCATCTAATGAGAATGTCAAACCTTCATTAGAAATCTCTGCCAAAATAGACAATGTTGAATCTAGATCAACTTGATTCAAATATGACACAATCTTTGTAGAGCTGGTGACATTAATAGAATTGCTTATTATAAAAGCATTAACAATAATTCTCTCTAATTCAGAAGTGTTTTGGCTCTTTGATATTAAGTTTCTAAAATAATCAAAAACTTTCATTTTAATTTGCACCATTCAATAAATCTATTCGACTAACCGTTCTACCAATTCCATTGATTTTAGCAATTTCTTCTTCGGTGAGATCATATAGTCTATAGCAATAAATGTCGAGTTCGCTCCATTTTTGTTCTAATGTTCTTTTTATTACCGCTTTGTTAACTGGTGTTGCATTAATATATTCTCTTTGCAATTCAACAATAGAGTTATAACAGTTGTTTAAGAATTCTACACAGCCATCTTCATTAACAACAAGTTTTTCATTAGGAAATGGAACAGGATTTAAAAATTGTTTATTTAATTTATAATAATCGCCCGATTGAGGATTAGCGCCAGCTTTTGCCATTACAGTAAATAGCGTTGAATTTATAATACACGCAATAGCTATTAAAGTTTCAAAATTGACATTATCTACTTTAATAAACCATACATTTGAATTATCCATATAGAAACCTTCATTCTCAACAACTGTTGCAATAGCATCTCTCGCAGTCATAGGAATAATAATTTTTGGACAGTTATACAATGTGTGGTTATGCTCACGTGTAAATGTATGCCAGTACTCGCCATTTCTACATCTAACATTAAAAGTTATAAGCTGTTTGTGACTTTCTAAATAGTCGTAAAGTAATGGGTACGATGCTCTTATTGTTGAATACAGGATGGGGTTAGTTGTATTTCCATAATAAGGAAATATACAGTAAGCATCTTCTGAAATTGGTTTAAACGGATAGAATTCTCTATTGTATATCACTTTTCGTAGCAAGCAAGATTCAATCTCAACCCGTTCACCAATTAAGTTTGTGCCTATGGCAACATCTCCATTAATTTCAACATTAGTCAAATGATAAATTCGCTTCCATAGCGCTTGAATACCGTCTTTAATGTCCAAGTTTGGATAATTTTTAAGTGTACCAATCTCGGTTGATAATCTTTCCTTTATTAACTCAATATCGGAATAATCATATGTCCAACTTCTAAAGCCACAATAGTGCGGTACAATTGTGGGCTGATTCTCTTCAATATAACCAACTGCGCCGATGTTTTCAATTTTATTAATAATAGTTGTAGGTTCATCTAAAACGTTATAGTAGTTAACATTTTCGTTGTTCTGATTGCTTAAAACAATAACAGCAACGTATGTCATCCTTCTCTTGAATATACTTGTTGACTTAAAATCAACAAGTGATTCCAGTAAACCTGAACTATTTATAATATTCCGGATTTTCTTTCCATAATTGGTTTTAAACCATCTTTTTTGAATAACAAATCCAATTTTTCCTGTATTATTAATTAAAGATAAGCTCTTTTCAATAAACAGAATAGCTAAATCAGCCTTACCTTCAAACGATTCATACTTCCTTGATAAATATGCGTGAACGTTTGGATTAGCGTTTTTAAAATGCTTTGTTTCAACATAAGGAGGATTGCTAACAATATATGAAAAACCCCCACGATTCTCAAAAACGGACGAGAATTCTTGTTGGATATCTAAAGGTTTAACATCCAAAATTTCCGTTGGATCGATGTCTATATCTGTTGATACTAGTGTATTGCCAGTGCAAATATTATTTGATATGTCTCTTAGGATTCTATCTCCAAATATTCCCGTTTCCTCCCATATCAATGGATTTGTACCGTCAACAATTTTCAACGCTAAAGACATTTTTGCAACTTCACACGCTGCCCCATCAATGTCAACTCCATAAATACAATTGATAACTATATCTCTTCTAGCTTCAACAGTTAAATATCGATGTCCATCACTGACAAAACTATAGTTTTCAAATTCTACTTGTTCTGCATCACTTTCATCCAATATAGAAACAAGTTTTCTTGCTAACATTTCATAACAAGAAACAAGAAACACGCCCGAACCACAACAAGGGTCAAGAATTTTTGTGTTAAACAATTCATTTACAGTATTTATACTATCTAGTTTAATAGTGTTGGCTTGAATGATGTCAACAATATACTCTGGTGTACAAATAGCTCCGTTCGTTTTAATGTATTCACTTTTTAACTCTTCTTTAGCTTCATTTTCGGTAACGATTATTTGCTTACCTAAGAATTCTTCATATATATTAGCAATAGTTTTAATTGGAATAACATCAAATTTATACGGATATGGATAGTAAAACTGATTAATAAAATCAGAGAATATGTTATCATCAATATTTAGAGAATTAAAAGTGTTGTCTCTATTGAACATTGCCCCATCATAGTGTTCATAGAATTCCATATAGCAACAGTTTTTGAAAGTGTTCCAAAAACCATTTGGAGAACTTAAAAAAGTTTTCAGTCTCTCAGGCTCTTCAATTCCCTTTGACTCACAAACTCGAATAAATATGATTCTATCAATAATAACTTGAACATAATAATTAAGCATCTCGTTATTATCTATAGTGTCATTATCCTCTAATATTGCTTGTGCCAACTTTATTCGAAAATCCGATAATGTAGACGTAAAGCGTTTATCTAAACGATTTTCTCCTTCAATCGGCTCAACATCATATATTTCAAAAAGGCGATTTGCATAAATTTTTTCTTTGCAAAGATGATCATAGAGCAAATCAAATTTTTCAATATACTCATCGACCGTAATTTTAATCGTACCGAAATCTGCTGTCTGATCAACATTAGGAACAAATCGAGTATCATAAATAACAAACTGCTCAAAATTAGTTACAAAAGCACAAGGAACTTGTGCTGACCATCCATAAGAGCGAATTTGAAACGCCGTTTCACAACTATCAAAGATATTTACATCCAAATCTTTTGCGTCCAAGAAGCTCTTAATAATACCATGGTTAACTAAAGTATAAT
>ULVC01059420.1_pt1 | contig 10412 bp, 8 predicted proteins | sample 1958821 | NCBI WGS metagenome assembly ULVC01 (sample SAMEA4835769, study PRJEB28245) | human gut metagenome | biome: gut microbiome; material: fecal sample | place: Denmark | collected 2008 | reverse complement strand
AGTACCTTATTAATGGATGGGGTAACCCCAATGGGCTGCCTGTCTTACGGGGTAGGCAGCCATGGCCTTGTTGACCGCGACCTGCATAAGTATGAGCATGAAAAACACACAGCAACTCTATGTGATTACCTATGGGCAAAGGCTATAATTAGCGCTTATAGACAGTTTGCCACAATAGAACTCTCTTTCTAATGCGATGGAAACACAAACGGTCAGGCATAAGAAGAGCCCATCAACGAGATGTTGGTGGGCTCTCTGCTTGATGAAGATTGCGATGGGGTAAGAGGCTGTAAGGCTGGGGGTGGTTGGCCTGCGGGTGGATGTAATGAGAAGGTGGTGCCAAGCGGTGATATTTGCCTTTTCGCTTCTCATGGTGTCGCGCTGGTGACCTTCGGCTCTTAGTGGCTGCTGATTGTGTGGGTTCAATCATGTGTTTTTCTACTTTGATTGCGCCTATGAGAGTGATGGAATTGATACAAAAAGCCGTGGCGGAGGATGGCGGCTTCGCCTTGGCGGTGATGTCGGTGCCGACTGTCGGAAAACGGGTTTTCCTGCGTGTCGACGCCACCATCCCCACCGTCATGCGCGGCATGACGCCATCCGCCGCGACGGTAAAAAAAGCGGCCTTTGGCCGTTCAAAAAGTCCGGCTTTCGCCGGTACAAAAACAGCTGCGGATAGAGGCCCCTCCACAAACCCTCCTCAAGGTGCGGGAGCTCATTCCTGCTGTGTTTGAGGTGGTTATTCATTCGTTTCTTCCCTGTAGCAACAGCCATTTCCACACAGGGAGTACCTCAATGGTGCCATATTGGTCCTCAATGCTGTCGGACTCGTCATTTGTCAATATCAATCGACGCTTGCAAGACAATGCGCCAGGGATCTTTTTCAAGGCATTGACCTCGCGCTCATAGGTAGAGGTAGACTGGGTGATGCTATACGAAACCTGGATGGCAGTGGCATCTTCGGGGATGTAGAAGTCGACCTCCACCTTGTCATTATAGAAGAACACTCGCTCGTTGTCGGCATCATGTCCGTACTTATGGAAAAGCGCCAGGGCAACGATGTTTTCAAGCAGCATGGTCTCTCCATCGAGCAAAAAGAGGTCAAGCACTCCGTTGTCGATGAAGTAGTACTTGCAGGACGTTTCTTTTTCTGTGAATGGTGCAGAAACATTTCGTAGGCGCAACAAGAGCCATGCGGCCTCGCTGTATTCGATATACTTACTGACCGTAGGCATTGATATTCTTCCGCTTATGGTGGAAAGAACATTGGCCAGGCGATTGTATGACACGGGTTGGCCAACATTCTCAGCCAGTTTCTTGACCATGAGGCGCAAAAGGTTGGGGTTGGCTATCTTGTTACGGCTTGCAATATCACCGAGATATATTTTCTGGAACGTACTGCTAAGATAATTGCGTTTCACGGTAAGTCCGACAGATTCGGGAAGTCCTCCCCATAAGAGATATTCATTCCACGCCCGAAGTATCTTTGCCCGCGACTCTGTAGCCATTTGTGATATCTTATCGTAAGGGATATCCTGTATTTTCAGAAGCTCCTGAAAGCTGTATGGATATACTTCCGTTGCCAAGTATCGACCTCCCAAGGTGGTCATAACCTCTGAAGATAACATCTTGGCATTGCTGCCGGTCAGCCATACGGCATACTTTGCATCTGCCAAACGGCGGGCAAACTTTTCCCAGCCTTCTATATTCTGGATTTCATCCAAGAAAAGCATTGGGCGTTGCCCATACATTTCCGCGTGTGCCTCCAATATCAGCTCGAAGTCGCTTCTATCGAACTGCGCAAGGCGGTCGTCTTCAAAGTTCAGGTAAAGCATTGTTGCCCAACTTTGTCCAGATGCCAGCGTCTGTTGCATCTTCTGGTACAGCATAAACGATTTTCCGGCACGGCGTACACCGACAAACACGCGACATGGGAAATCGTCGCCTGGCAATGTACGCGGAACTATCTTGTAGTTCTCAATGTCTTTTTGGTTGGATGCCAAAACCTGCTTAAGTATATCCTTATTTATCATAATGCCACTTTTTCAAATTGTCACTTTGAACTTTTGTAGCAAAGTTATAAATTATATTTTGAATTTTGCTCATTTCCTCCCGAAAAAGTGGAAGTTTGGGCTGATTATTGTACTCTTTGGCTGGGCCAGAGAGCCTCGCCAGCTGTTTTTGGCGTATTGTTGTGATACTGGGTGTAGCAGGCGGAAGGGTATGGGGCTCGGGCAATGAGGGGAAGATGTGCTTGGAGGGTGTGCTTTGGGCAGACACTATAGCGGAGTTGACAAACAATGATTATCGGTCAAGCTGCGGGACATCAAGAAACTGTTGATGAGGCACTCGGCTTGACCGATACTCTATTGCAGGAAAACGCTGTATAGCGGCATGTTAGTGATATTCTCCTGCTGGCGGTAGGGCAGCATGGAATAGCGTATGGCAGATATTTCCCGATGCTCCATCAGGTAATTGTGCAGCGAGGTTGACTTGATGCTTGTGCCTCCCTTTACCTCTATGGGCAGCAGAGCGCCATCGCGCTGAACGAGAAAGTCCATCTCCATACGAGAGGTGTCAGAGCTGTAATAGTAGATGTGGCTGATGCCCAATGCGAGCAACTGCTGGAGAACATACTGTTCGGTGAAGGCGCCCTTGTATTCCGTAAACACGTTGTCGCCAAGCAGCACATCCTTTGCTGTGGTGTCTGCCATAGCCCCCATCAGTCCGCAATCGCAGAGAAATAGCTTGAAAGCCGACAGGTCTTCATAAAACTTCAGCGGCAGTTCGGGCTTTGTCACCCTGGTTGTCTTATATACCAAGCCGGCATCCATCAGCCATTGTATCGCCAGTTCAAATTCCTTAGCCCTGCCGCCCTTCTTTAACACACCATAGACAAACTTCTTGTTCTCTTTGGATAGCTGTCCCAGTATGGACTGCCATACCATGTCTATGCGAGGCACCTCCTGTGCCGGGGCGTGCTTGGAAAAATCGCTGGCATAATTGGATAGAATTTCGTTCTGAATAGTGCGCACCTGGTTTGGCAGCCTGTTGTCCACATACGTCTTTACGACCTCTGGCATTCCGCCAACATAATAGTATTGACGCAGATAGTCTTTCAGCTTCTCGTGGAGCGCGTTCATCACCCCATAGTCCTTGTTGTGCATCAGACAGAGCAGCTGGTCTTCTCCCATTGCCATGAGGAATTCCTCAAAGTCCATAGGAAACAGTCGCATCGACTGAACCTTGCCTACGGGAAAGGAGATGCCTGCATGCAGGGCTACGCCCAACAATGAGCCAGCCACCACGATATGATATTCGGGGGCATCTTCGCAGAAATACTTCAAAGCCTCCAGGGCCTGTGGAAATGCTTGCACCTCATCCAAGAATATAAGAGTCTTTCCAGGGATAATATCCACGCCGGTAAGCGCGCTTAATCCTCTTATGATACGCGCCGTGTCAAAGTCACCTGCATAGATGGCGTGCAGGCTCTCATTTCGGTCGCAACTGATGTAGGCCAGATTGTCGAACTCGTTCCTTCCGAATTCCTTCAGGATATAAGTCTTCCCACATTGTCTGACCCCATTTAGTATCAGGGGCTTGTGCTGCTCTCTGTTTTTCCAGTCTACAAGCTCTTTGTATATCTTCCTCTTCATCGCTTTACACTTTTCGACACATGAAATGGTCAGATGTTTACACTTTTCGACACATGTTTTGGGCGAAAACCAACACTTTCTGACACATAATGCCATCGCAAAGCTACACTTTTCGACACATACTGCCAAATAAATGATGAAAAACACGCTGGTAATTAAGATATTTTAAGTCAAGCAAGCCATTGTCTGCAGCAGATGGGTTGTTTTCTTGCTCATGGCCCCTGCCGATGGCCTCACAATAACCATCCTCGGGTTTGTCCTTTCGGTTTGTCTCGTCGCTATATATATAATAAGGTATAGGATGTCGCCCCGAAGGTCACCGGCGCGGCGCTTTGCGGTGCGGGAAGGTAAGGTGTTGCGCGTAGCCGTAGGCGTAATGCTCAATCTGATAATATCCACCTACGCATTTTATTCCATTGTCCTGCTGCGGGTAACGCCTACGGCTAATCGCAACTCCTACAGAGTTGCCAGGTTAGTGGGGGATGCTTACCCAGGGTAGCGTGCCTCGCCCGCAACCCTGGGCTGGGGAAACGCAACTCCTACAGAGTTGCTGCTGCTTATTGGAGGCCCCTCCCCATGCTCTCCCCAAGGGGCGGGAGCTCCTTCTTGCTGAGTTTAAGGTGGTTATGTGGTTCGCCTTCCCATTTGAGAAGGCTGGGATGGGGCCTGCTGGTGGGGTGGGGCTTCTCTTTGGCTTTTTCCCTATTGTTTATTGCGCCTATGATGGTGATGAAATAAATACAAAAAGCCGTGGTGGCGGATGGCGGCTTCGCCTTGGCGTGGATGGCGGTGCCGACTGTCGGAAAACGAGTTTTCCTGCGTGTCGTCTCCACCATCCCCACCGTCATGCACGGCATGACGCCATCCTCCGCGACGGTACAGGAAGCGGCCTTTGGCCGTTCAAAAAGTCCGGCTTTCGCCGGTGCAAAAACAACTGCTTATTGGAGCCCCCCTCCAAACCCTTCCCAATGGGCTGGGGCTTACTTTGGCAATTCTTATCGTGGTCGGTGAGGGTGGAAAACGGTGCTTCGGGATGGGGTAAAAATAAAAAAGGGACTCCGCTGAGTCCCAATCTTTGTTAACCTTAAATCTAATACCATGAAAAACACGATGCAAAGGTATAAGGTTTTTATCATATCTGCAAATAAATTACCTCTTTTTTTGCTAAAAACTATAATTATTGACTTAAATCAACACTACACCCTCCTGTTTCTTGCCATCCATGAGTATTTTGAGCGGTTTGTCAAATCTCACGTGCCTTACAAATTGAGTCTCTTCGACTGCGGGCATCGCATCGAGCACCTCCTTGCGATAGATACCGTTGTCGGTGTTGGTGTCGATGGTGAAGTAGCCCACGCCAAAGCTGGTGAGGTTCTGGAAGAAGTGGGTGCCCTGGCTGGGGTCCACGCGGTAGTTCTTGAGTTCGACCTCGACGATGACCTGAGCGGCGCTGATATGAGGCCACTTGACCGGCACGCCCAGCCAAGGGTCGCTCGAGCCCCACCGTCCGGGCCCTATGAGCACGTATCCACGGCCCTCGTCGAGGAAACGGCGGTTGATGCGTTCTATCTCGCAGGCTATGGCGGGGTTGTTGATGGCTGTAAACTGGTCGTCGGTCTTGACATAGACCACATCGGTCACCTCTTCGCTGGCGCCGTGGCCCAGCGAGTTGTGGGAGCGCAGCAGGCAACGGTCGTCGCTGATGGCGCAGATGTCTTCGTCAAGCATCTGCTTGCTGTCTACGATGGGCCTTATCTGCAGGAGGAAGAAGCTGCCTGTGCGGTCGGCGTTGAGGTTGCAGGCAAACTCCACCTCTATGGGGCGCCTCATCTCTGCCGCTCCATAGCGCATGGTCATCTGCAGCAGTTGGGGCAGGGGGAACACATCTTGCTGCAGCACTCCGGCAAAGGAGATTATCTTGCGTCCGCCGTCGTAGAGTCCGTCGCGTATCACCTGGTCGTAAGGGTCGTAGGTCGACGCGATGAAGTTGAGTGCATGGTCGGCCTCGGCGTCCTTGACCCTGAGTTTGAGGATGTTGAACCCATCGTCGACCTTGAAGTCTTCGCCCACGTGTTGCATGTCGAGCGCATAGAACTGGGTCTGCGTCTCGCGCAGCGCAGTCTCCATCTCGCTCGTCTGCAATACCTGATGCGGATGATAGGGCGAAACGCGCAGCGTCTGTCCTCCATCTACGATATACTTGCCCAGACCCAGCGCGAGCGAGGCGATACCCTCGTCGGCCTGTTCGTCGCCGATGGGGTAGTAGTTGATAGACCGCAGCACACCCGAGAAGTTGGGGTAGAAGCGGTTGCCATACTGATGGCCCACCACCTCCTGCAGTATCACCGCCATCTTCTCCTGGTCTATCACGTTGCTTGTGGCGGTCATGTAGGCCTTGGAGTCGCGGTAGAATACCGAGGCATATACTCCCTTGATGGCACACGCCAGCATCTGCAGCATGGCATACTTGTCGGCGAGATAGGGTATCATGTAGGTCGAGTAGATGCCGGCGAAGGGCTGATAGTGTGCGTCTTCGAGCAGCGATGATGAGCGTATGGCTATAGGGCTCTGTATAGCTTCGAAGAAAGCATAGAAGTCGGCGATGAACTCATCGGGCAGCTGCGCCTGGAGGAAGTGCTGGAGTATCTCTTCGTCAGAGGCGTCGCTGAGGGCTATCTGGTAGAGGTTGTTCTGCTCCATAAACCGGTCGAAGACATCGGTGCAGAGCACCACGGTCTTGGGTATCTGCACGCTGACACCGGCAAACTGGTTGAAGTCGGGGTGGCGCTTGATGATGTTGTCCAGAAAAGCCAGGCCACGGCCCTTGCCGCCGAGCGAGCCTTCGCCGATGCGTGCGAAGTGGCTGAAGCGGTCGAACTTCTTGCGGTCGAACACCGCCACCACGCCCTGGTTTTTCAGGTGTCGGTACTGGACGATGGCATCGTAGATAATCTGTCTGTGGGCATCGACATCCTGCAGCTTGTTCCATGTCACATCCTTGAGGAACGCCGACACGGGGAAGATGGCGCGCGCCGAGAGCCAGCGGCTCATGTGGTTGCGGCTGATGTGGTAGAGCATGGAGTCGTTGGGAATCTTGAAGATGTTGTCCTGAAGCTCCTTCAGACTGTGTATACGCAGTATCTCCTCGTGGCTGCGCGGGTCGCGGAAGACGAAATCGCCAAATCCCATGTGCTCTTCCATCAGCCGGCGCAGGTCGAGGCTCATCTTCTTGGAGTTCTTGTCGACAAATCTGAATCCCTCGGCTTCGGCCTTGGCGCGGTTGCTGCTCTCGGAGCTCTCCATGATGAGCGGCACATACTCGTTACGGCTGCGTATCTCGCGGAAGAGCTTGATGCCGGCTTCGGGGTCCTTCTCGCCGTGGATGGGGAAGCGGGCGTCGCTGATGACGCCCAACACATTGTCGCTATAGCGTTCGTACATGGCCATTGCCTCTTCATAGGTGCGCGCGAGCACCACCTTGGGTCGTCCGCGCATACGCATGGTGGCGGCATGGCGGTTGAGCGCCTCGGTCGAGAAGCGCTGGCTCTGCAGCAGTATATAATTATAAAGGTTGGGGAGTATCGAACTGTAGAACCTTATGCTGTCTTCGACCACCAGAATCATCTGCACACCCGCCTCGTGGATGTCGTGGTCCAGATTCATCTTGTCCTCTATCAGTTTGATGATCGAGAGTATGAGGTTGGTATTGCCCAGCCAGCAGAATACGTAGTCGAAGATAGACAGGTCTTCGTGCTGCATGCGCTTGGTGATGCCATGCGAGAACGGAGTGAGCACTATGCAGTGCATGTGGGGAAACTTGTGCTTGATGGCGCGGGCCACGGCGAAGGCGTCGTTGTCGGCGTTGCCGGGCATACATATCACCAGGTCTATGTTGGTGGTGTGCAGCATCTTCTCGGCCTCCTCGGTGGTGCTCACCTGAGTGAATGTAGGCGGATAGCGCAGTCCCAGCAGCATATATTCATTGTAGATTTTCTCCTCGATGCGTCCGTCGTCTTCGAGCATGAAGGCGTCGTAGGGGTTGGCGACGATGAGCACATTGTAGATGCGTCGCATCATCAGATTGACAAAGCTCACATCTTTGAGATAGAACTTCTCCCATTGGGCAGGTATCTTCGATTCCATAATACACATATTTATATTATGCAAAGGTATATCAAAAAACTTTTTTAGTATGCTTTGCGTCAAGATAATTTTGCTTTTTGTGGCATTATTCATGCTTTTTGTTTTAATTTGCATCATGGCGGTCGTCGCGGTCTGCCGTCCCGCCGGCCTGGCGTATGTCGAAAAGTAAGTGGGGAGAGTAAAATAAATGCGTTTTTTCTTGTTTGTTTGCTTCAAATACACTACTTTTGCCATAGTAATAAACAATCTGTAAATCTCAATTACTTAAAGAAATACCACTATGGAAGTACAGAAAATCATGCAAGACCTGGAGCGCAAGCATCCTGGTGAGTCAGAGTTCCTTCAGGCAGTGAGCGAAGTGTTGGAGTCTATTAAGGACGTCTACAACCAGCATCCTGAGTTTGAAAAGGCCAAAATCGTCGAGCGCATCGTAGAGCCCGAGCGTGTACACATGTTCCGTGTGCCATGGGTAGATGACAATGGCGAGGTGCATGTCAATATAGGTTATCGCGTACAGTTCAACGGCGCCATCGGCCCGTACAAGGGCGGTCTGCGATTCCATCCCTCTGTCAACCTTTCTATTATGAAGTTCCTGGGCTTCGAGCAGACATTCAAGAACGCGCTCACCACGCTGCCTATGGGTGGCGCCAAGGGTGGTTCAGACTTCTCTCCCCGCGGTCGCAGTGATGCCGAAATCATGCGTTTCTGCCAGGCGTTCATGGACGAGCTCTATCGCTATATCGGTCCTGATGAGGACGTTCCTGCAGGCGACATCGGTGTAGGCGGTCGTGAGATTGGCTATCTCTTTGGCCAGTACAAGAAGCTCACTCATCGCTATGAAGGTGTGCTTACCGGTAAAGGCATAGAGTGGGGCGGTTCTATCCTCCGTCCCGAGGCTACCGGTTTCGGCGCGCTCTATTTCGTCAACCACATGATGAAGGACAAGGGCCTTGATATCGCCGGCAAGACAGTGGCTATCTCTGGCTTCGGCAACGTGGCTTGGGGTGCTGCCAAGAAGGCTACCCAGCTTGGTGCCAAGGTGATTACCATCAGTGGACCTGACGGTTATATCCACGACCCAGAAGGCGTCAGCGGCGACAAGATAGAATATATGCTCGAGCTCCGCTCCAGCGGCAACGACATCTGCCAGCCCTATGCTGAGGTTTATCCCGAGGCTACATTCGTGGCAGGCAAGAAGCCATGGGAGGTAAAGGCCGACATCTATCTGACCTGTGCAACCCAGAACGAGCTCAATGGCGACGACGCCGACATGATTCTCGCCAACCACCCATTGTGTGTGGCTGAGGTGAGCAACATGGGTTGTACGGCTGAGGCTGTCGAGAAGTTTGTGGCTGCCAAGCAGCTCTTCGCTCCCGGCAAGGCTGTCAACGCTGGTGGCGTGGCAACATCGGGTCTGGAGATGACTCAGAACTCTATACGCCTGCACTGGAGCAAGGACGAGGTCGACGAGAAGCTCCACTACATCATGAGCTCCATCCACGACCAGTGTGCCAAGTATGGCACTGAGCCCGATGGCTACATCAACTATGTCAAGGGTGCCAATATCGCCGGCTTCATGAAGGTAGCCAAGGCTATGCTGGCCCAGGGCGTAGTGTAAGCGACAATGCACAGACCGCGGTTGTCGGCAGCGAAGCCGGCAACACGCGGTTGCTACATAACTTATGAAACAAATACGAAGAGTAATTATTGCAATCTTATCACTCTTGAGCTTTACCCCTATGCTGGCACAGACGCAGAGGGGTAAGGCTACTTTTTATTCCAAACGCGCCACCGGTGCGCGTACTGCCAGCGGCGACAGACTGCATCACGACAGTCTCACCTGCGCCCATCGCACCTATCCCTTCGGCACCCTGCTCAAGGTAACCAATCTCTCTAACAACAAGTCGGTAGTGGTCAAGGTCACCGACCGTGGCCCCTTTGCCCGTGGGCGTATCATCGACCTGTCGTGGCGTGCTGCCAAGGAGCTCGACATCCTTGCCAAGGGCGTAGGCACCGTGAGGGTGGAGCGTTACAACGGCAGCGAGATTCCCTATCGTCCTGCCGAGGGTGTCAATATGCCAGAGATAGACTTCGAGATAACCGAGGCAGGCTACAGTTTTACCGGCGAGTGGGCCGAGCGCATGAAGCAGAGCGATATGCCCACAACGAAGACCAAGAGAAAATACACCGCCAAGCCCCACGCTACCAAGAAGAACGCTTCCCACAAGTCGAACAACTCGCAGCAGAAAGACCGCAACGCCGAGGACAAGAAGGAAGAGAGCAACGCGTGGTCCAATATCTTCAAGACCATCAAGAAGAAGAGCGAAGAGATGTTCTGACCCGTTTCCGCCGGTCAGAGTCGCCGCCGAGGCCATTGTTCTGGCTCCGGAGGTTGCGTCCGTCGTCCCAAAGATAGCCCTCTTGCCCCTGATTTGCGACAAGAATAGCAGTTTGTTGCCCATGATTTGCAACAAAAGTAAAGGCCTGTTGCCCCTGATTTGCGACAAAAATAGCAGTTTGTTGCCCATGATTTGTAACAAATTTGTCTGAAAGTTTCTGGAACTCAAGAAAATTCCATATCTTTGCACCAAGTCAAGATAATTCATTATGTTT
>ULVC01037949.1_pt1 | contig 10550 bp, 7 predicted proteins | sample 1958821 | NCBI WGS metagenome assembly ULVC01 (sample SAMEA4835769, study PRJEB28245) | human gut metagenome | biome: gut microbiome; material: fecal sample | place: Denmark | collected 2008 | reverse complement strand
AGCTATCCGAATGGGCAAATGGAAGGGTATTGTATTGAATATTTTTAAAGGAAACAGGAAAATTCAATTATATGATCTGGATTCTGATCCCAGAGAACAGACAGATGTTGCCAGATACCACCCGGAAATCGTGAAAAGAATGGAGGATATTATGAAGCAGGAACATATCGAACCGGAACTAGCTTCATTCAAAATGCCTCATTAGAGCCTTAAATAAATCATTATTCATTCTGCTTATTCGGAATGAATAATGATTTATAATTTCAATGCCAACTATCTCAGTCATCCTCAATCTTTACGGCTGTACCGTTAGCAGTCACCATTAGCATACTGCCACTACCTCCTACTGTCTCGTAATCCAAATCAACACCTATCACAGCATTTGCTCCTAACTGAGCAGCTTGTGCCTGCATTTCCTGCAAAGCGGTATCTTTAGCTTTGCGCAATACTTCTTCGTACGCTCCGGAACGCCCTCCTACAATATCGCGGATACTTGCAAACAAGTCACGAAACACATTGGCACCTATGATTGTTTCTCCGGAAACGATTCCATAATATTTCACTATTCGTTTTCCCTCAATAATGGGAGTTGTTGTTATTAACATTGTCTTTTTCTCTTTAAGTTATTTGCAATTCTATATATTAGACGTAAGCCGTCCTAAAAAAGTTGCAGCTATACCGTAATTTATTTACGATATAGCTGCCATTAATGTTAAAGAGAGAGAATTTATAATATAAGCATGGTCTCACGACCCTCCAGATATTCCATGAATATTTGTTTCTTTACTCATTAGACGCAAGAAAACTCAAATCACTGCACTTTGGGTATTCTTTTTTTAGTTAAAGAATAAAAAAATCGCTATTCCACAGAAATAGCGATTCATATCTTTAAAACATCTTGCTGACACGTTCAATCCCGGCCACCAATATATCAATTTCCGATTTCGTATTGTACATGGCAAACGAAGCCCGCACTGTCCCCTCTATGCCAAGGCGTTGCATCAAAGGTTGGGCACAATGATGTCCTGTACGGACGGCAATACCTAAGCGGTCGAGTAAAGTTCCGAGATCGAAATGATGAATGTCACCGACAAGGAAGGATATCACCGCTCCACGGTCAGCAGCTTCACCGAATATACGCATAGTAGGAATTTCTTTCAGACGTTGCAGAGCATAAGTTGTCAGTTCATGCTCATGGGCGGCTATTTGCTCCAGACCGATACCATTCACATAATCGAGTGCTTTCGCCAGTCCGGTAGTTCCGATATAGTCAGGTGTACCGGCTTCAAACTTGAAAGGAAGTTCATTGAAAGTCGTTTTTTCAAAAGAGACATGCTGAATCATCTCTCCTCCTCCCTGGTAAGGCGGAAGGCGGTCCAGCCATTCTTCCTTTCCATAAAGTACGCCGACACCTGTCGGACCATATATTTTATGAGCGGAGAACACGAGAAAATCGGCATCCAAATCCTGTACGTCCACTTTCATGTGAGGGATAGACTGAGCTGCATCAATCAGACAGGGTACACCGTGAGCATGTGCTGTTGCAATCATTTCCTTCACCGGATTCACCGTACCCAATACGTTCGACACATGCACCACACTGACAATCTTCGTGCGTTCGGAGAATAATTTTTCGTATTCGTCCAACAACAGTTCGCCTTTGTCGTTCATCGAAATCACTTTGATTGCAATACCTTTACGAGCAGCCAGAAGTTGCCAGGGGACAATATTACTATGATGTTCCATTACAGAAAGGATCACCTCATCCCCTTCTTGCATAAACTCGTCACCAAAACTGGAAACAAGCAAGTTTATGCTTTCCGTTGTTCCCCGTGTGAACACCACTTCACTCGTGCTGCGGGCATTGATAAACTGACGTACCGATTCACGAGATGCCTCGTGCAGTTCCGTAGCCTGCTGTGAAAGATAATGCACTCCGCGATGCACATTTGCATTGACGGAATAATACTCATCTACCAATGCATCAACCACCAGACGGGGTTTCTGAGTCGTCGCACCGTTATCGAAATAAACCAATGGCTTACCGTAAACCGTACGGCTCAATATCGGGAAATCCTCACGTATCTTTTGAATATCCATGTTTATTCGCTATTACTCATTTACAAATCGCACAACCCTGACATCTGTTCAACTCACCACGGAAACGTTTCTCAACCAACAGATGCAAGCGATCTTTCAGCGCATCCAGACGAATGGTATCAATCACTTCGTTGACAAACGCAAACATCAGAAGCAGACGAGCTTCTTTCTCGTTGATTCCACGGGAACGCATATAAAACAATGCATTCTCATCAAGCTGTCCCACCGTTGCTCCATGCGAACATTTCACATCGTCCGCATAAATCTCCAACTGCGGCTGCGTGTACATTCTAGCATCACGTGTAGCGCAAAGATTACGGTTTGTCTGTTGAGAATTTGTATGTTGGGCGTCAGGACGTACCAGCACTAATCCGGCAAATGCACCTATCGACTGATCATCGAGTACATATTTGAATAATTCATTACTTGTACAATTCGGAACCGCGTGATCAATACTTGTATTATTATCTATATGCTGGTTCTTATCAGCAATCGCCATTCCGCAAAGATTAATTTCAGCACCTTCTCCTGCCAGCAATACCTCCGTAGTATTACGGGTAGTGCCATTATGCAAAGTCATACCATTCAGCAAAACGTTACTGTTTGCTTCCTGCTTTACATATAAATTACTAATACGGACAGTACTTGTATGTGTTTCTTCCAACTCATACAAATCAAACACCGTATTCTCTCCCGCAAAGACTTCTATTACCTGTGTTGCAAGGAAGTTCACATTATCCATAGCATGATCACAAATCAGCAGACGGGCTTGTGCACCATCTTCCAGAATAATCAACACACGGCGGTTCACCATGAAATTGACATCTGCACGAAGAATATTCACCAACTGGATAGGTTTTTCCACTACTACATTCTTCGGCACATAGAAAATTACGCCATCTTGCGCAAAAGTCGTATTAAAGGCGGTCACACCATCTTTTGAAGTATCCGCCAGTTTGCCGTAATACTTCTTCACCAATTCGGGATGTTGCCTGGCCACCTCTTTCAAGCTGCCAAATATCACGCCTTCCGGCAAACGACTTTTGGGAAGGGCCTTGTCATAGAAAGCATCATTCACCACAAAATACAGGGCAGTGCTCATATTCGGCACATCGCACTTGAACACTTCATACGGATTGACCGGAATAGCCAAGCGATTCAGGTTCAAACCAAAGTCTGGTTCAAAATACTTGCTTACATCCGTATATTTGTACTTCTCCATTTTGCGGGTCGGGAATCCGATTCGCTCAAAATCGGCAAAGGCAGCAGCACGAGGCGCATTCAGCACTTCAGCGCTATGTTTGCAGATCATAGCTTCCGTCTGCGAGAAGAGTTCTATATATTGTTGTTCCGCATTCATCGTCATTCTCCTACTTCTTTCTTTATCCAATCATATCCTTTTTCTTCCAGTTCAAGAGCAAGTTCCGGTCCGGCAGTTTTCACGATACGACCTTTATAAAGAACATGCACGATATCCGGTTTGATATAATCAAGCAGACGTTGATAGTGAGTGATAACAATTGTGCTTGTTTCGGGAGTTTTCAATTTGTTCACTCCTTCCGCAACGATACGAAGAGCATCTATATCCAGACCGGAGTCCGTCTCGTCAAGAATGCTTAAACGTGGTTCCAACATCGCCATTTGGAAAATCTCGTTCCGTTTCTTTTCACCACCGGAGAAACCTTCGTTTACCGAACGGTTAGCCAATTTGTTATCCAATTCAACCACCGCACGTTTCTCACGCATCAGTTTCAGGAACTCGCTGGCAGTCAGTGCAGGCAGACCTTTGTATTTGCGTTGTTCGTTTACGGCAGCACGCATAAAGTTTACCATACTCACTCCCGGAATCTCCACCGGATACTGGAAACTAAGGAAAATACCTTCATGGCTACGATCTTCCGGACTCAACTCCAACAGATTCTTTCCATAAAAAGTGATTGAACCTTTCGTTACCTCAAAAGCCGGATTCCCCACCAGTACCGACGACAAAGTACTCTTACCGGAACCATTCGGTCCCATAATTGCATGTACTTCGCCCGGTTTCACCGTCAGGTTAATGCCTTTCAATATCTCTTTGCCATTAATGCTGGCATGCAGGTCTTTTATTTCTAACATAATCACTTTTATTTTTTATCCTACACTTCCTTCCAAGGAGATAGTAAGCAACTTCTGTGCTTCTACCGCAAATTCCATTGGAAGTTTATTCAATACTTCTTTCGCATATCCGTTCACAATCAGTCCGATAGCGTCCTCTGTCGGAATACCGCGCTGGTTGCAATAGAAAATCTGGTCTTCACTGATCTTGCTTGTCGTAGCTTCATGTTCCACTACCGCTGTCTCATTATGAATATCCATATATGGGAAAGTATGTGCACCACACTTATCTCCCAACAACAAAGAGTCACACTGGCTGTAATTACGGGCGTTATCCGCTTTCTCCGCTACACGGACCAGTCCGCGATACGAATTCTCGCTGTGACCGGCAGAAATACCTTTGCTGACAATTGTACTACGTGTATTCTTACCGAGATGAATCATCTTCGTACCTGTATCCGCCTGCTGATAGTTATTAGTCACAGCCACAGAATAAAATTCTGCTGTCGAATTATCACCTGTCAGGATACAGGAAGGATATTTCCAGGTAATCGCCGAACCGGTTTCCACTTGTGTCCAGGAAAGTTTGCTATCCACTCCTTTGCAGTTACCTCGCTTCGTCACAAAATTGTATACACCGCCTTTACCTTCGGCATCTCCCGGATACCAATTCTGAACCGTACTGTATTTCACTTCTGCACGGTCATGCACGATAATCTCTACAATAGCAGCGTGCAGTTGATTCTCATCCCGCATCGGAGCCGTACATCCTTCCAGATAAGATACATACGAATCATCATCCGCCACAATCAGCGTACGTTCAAATTGTCCCGTGTTACGGGCATTGATACGGAAATAAGTAGAAAGCTCCATAGGACAACGCACCCCCTTCGGAATATACACAAAAGAACCGTCGGAGAATACAGCTGAGTTCAATGCGGCAAAGAAATTATCACGGTAACCGACTACCGAACCAAGGTACTTCTTCACCAAGTCCGGATGTTCACGCACCGCTTCACTGAACGAACAGAAAATAATTCCTTTTTCCATTAATGTTTCCTTGAAGGTAGTCTTTACTGAAACCGAGTCCATTACGGCATCAACCGCCATTCCACTCAAGGCCATTTGTTCTTCCAAAGGAATTCCCAACTTATTGAAGGTCTTTATTAGTTCAGGATCAACCTCATCCATGCTCTTCGGCCCTTCCTTTTTCTTAGTAGGATCAGCATAGTAAGAAATAGCCTGATAATCAATCTCCGGAATACGGAGATGTGCCCATGTGGGCATTTCCAGCGTCAGCCAGTGGCGGTACGCTTTCAATCGGAACTCCAGCAACCACTCCGGTTCGTCCTTTTTCGATGAAATCAAACGAATCACATCCTCATTAAGTCCACGCTCAATGATGTCTGTATGCACCTCCGTGGTGAAGCCATATTTGTACTTCTCCTGCGTTAGTTCCTTTACATATTTATTGGGTTCTTCTTGTTGCATCTTTATTCTCTAATATATATTGTTGCGTCATACTCTTAGCAGCAGGGAAAAAGATTCCCGCAAACGTTTCTATCGGATAATATAACAAAGATTCGCTCTTTTTTGTTGCACTAATTAACTTATTATCGCCATCCATAAACTCTATCAGACAAATCACCAGACTTGTTAACAATAGAAATTTAAGTGCTCCCAGCACACAACCGAGCCAACGGTTCAACCAATCCAGCGAAACCGCTTTCATTGCCTTTGTCAGCAACGAAGCCACCAATAAGAATATCAGTGGAACGGCTATCCAGATGATAATAAAAGCCAATACCTGTGCAACAGTCATCGAATCAGTCACCGTTGGACAAAGCTTTTCCGCTAAAGTGGTATACAAAGCCTTCGCCGCCAGCAAACCGACTATTAATCCCAGTATAGAAGCCAACTGACGAATAAAGCCTTTCATAAAGCCTACTATTGCGCCTGCACCTATTATAATAAGGATAATAATATCAATCGTTGCCATATTTCTCTATAAAAAGAAAAAAGAGGCACGGAGTTATAATTCACTCTGTGCCTCCGTTTATTCTTAATTCAGTACAAATTATAATGTCTGTTTCACTTCTATTTCTTCGAATGCCTCGATCATATCGCCTACCTCCATGTCGTTGCAGTTCACTAAGCTGATACCACACTCAAAGTTTGTACCTACTTCCTTCACATCGTCCTTGAAGCGTTTCAGCGCATTGATATTCCCGGTAAAGATTACGATACCGTCGCGAATCAGACGAGCCTTGTCGCTTCGTTTCACCTTTCCGGTTTTCACCATTGCACCGGCTACCAAACCTACTTTCGTGATATTGAACACCTCGCGGATTTCGATAGTAGCAGTCACCTGCTCCTTCACTTCCGGCGCCAACATACCTTCCATAGCAGACTTCACCTCTTCAATTGCATCGTAGATGACAGAGTACTTACGGATATCGACACCTTCCTGTTCAGCCATCTTAGCGGCAGCACCTGAAGGACGTACCTGGAATCCCACGATAATCGCATCCGAAGCAGCGGCCAGAGAAACATCCGATTCGGAAATTGCTCCCACACCCTTATGGATGACATTTACCTGAATTTGTTCCGTAGACAACTTGATCAACGAGTCGCTCAATGCTTCCACAGAACCATCCACGTCACCCTTAACGATAATATTCAATTCCTGGAAGTTACCCAAAGCGATACGACGACCCAATTCATCCAAAGTAAGAATCTTCTGCGTACGCAAGCCTTGTTCACGAGCCAACTGTTCACGTTTGTTGGTGATTTCACGAGCTTCCTGGTCGCTTTCTACCACATGGAAAGTGTCACCGGCAGCAGGAGCACCGTTCAATCCCAGAATCAATGCCGGTTCAGCAGGACCCGCTTCTTTGATGCGTTGATTACGTTCATTGAACATAGCCTTCACACGACCATAGCTAGTTCCGGCCAATACGATATCTCCGACTTTCAAAGTACCGTTAGATACCAATACCGTAGCTACATAACCACGTCCCTTGTCAAGTGAAGACTCGATAATAGATCCCGTAGCGTTACGGTTCGGGTTTGCCTTCAAGTCGAGCATTTCGGCTTCCAGCAATACCTTTTCCAACAAATCTTCCACTCCCATACCTTTCTTGGCAGAGATATCTTGTGACTGATACTTACCACCCCATTCTTCAACAAGGTAATTCATAGCAGCCAATTCTTCTTTAATCTTATCCGGATTTGCAGTCGGTTTATCCACCTTATTGATAGCAAACACAATAGGTACACCCGCCGCCATTGCATGGTTGATGGCCTCCTTTGTCTGCGGCATCACGTTATCATCCGCCGCTACAATAATAATCGCAATATCCGTTACTTTCGCACCACGGGCACGCATAGCGGTAAACGCCTCATGTCCCGGAGTATCAAGGAATGTAATACGGCGACCGTCTTCCAACTTCACATTGTATGCACCGATATGTTGTGTGATACCTCCGGCTTCACCGGCAATCACATTCGCCTTACGGATATAGTCAAGCAATGAAGTCTTACCATGGTCAACATGTCCCATTACAGTAACAATCGGAGCACGCGGCTGCAAATCTTCCGGAGCATCTTCTTCTTCCACGATAGCCTGTGCCACTTCCGCACTTACATATTCGGTCTTGAAACCAAATTCTTCGGCCACCAGATTGATTGTTTCCGCATCCAGACGCTGGTTGATAGAAACCATGATGCCAATACTCATACAAGTAGCAATAACCTGGTTGACAGAAACGTCCATCATTGTAGCTAATTCATTAGCTGTAACAAATTCGGTCAGCTTCAATACTTTGCTGTCTGCCATTTCCTGATCTTCCAGTTCCTGCATACGGTTGGAAGCCATTTCACGTTTCTCCTTACGGTATTTGGAAGTCTTGTTCTTACCTTTAGTGGTCAGACGAGCCAAGGTTTCTTTTACCTGTTTTGCTACATCTTCTTCACTTACTTCCTGTTTGATAACCGGCTTTTTGAAACGATCCTTGTTATTGTTTCTTCTATTATTGTTGTTATTGTTACCTTGGTTATTACCACCATTATTATTACCGCCTTTGCCTTGCACATTCGGTCTCGGAGCTGCAAAGTTGGAAGTTGCAACGTTATTCACATCCACCTTCTCTTTGCTGATACGATTCCGTTTTTTCTTGTTACCGGCTGCATCCGCGTTATCTTTCGGTCCGCTCTTAGCCTGTTTGGCATCATCTTTACGGATTTCCTTGATAATCGCTTCCTTCATCAGTTTCTTCTGATCCTGGCGGATTTTCTCTTTTTCTTCACGTTCACGACGTTTCTCTTCCTTCGATTTCTTCTTAGGGCGAGTTGACTGATTCAATGCTGCAAGGTCAATCTGACCGATTACATTAATCTTTGCTCCCAGTTCCGGCTGACGGATCTTGAAAACCTCGTCTTCCTTAGGAGCGTCTTTTTCTTCCGAAACGACTTCTGTCGATGCTACTGCTTCCACAGGCTTTTCTTCTTTTTTATGTTCTTCTGCCTTCACAGGTGCTTCTACCTTCTTCGGCTCTTCCTTAATCACTTCTTCCACTACCACTTTTTCAACTTCTGCCGGTTTCGGTTCTGCTACAGGTTCCGGTTGTTTCACCACCACAGGTTCGGCCGGAGTTGGAGCAGGTGCCACCACCTCTTCCTTTTTTACTTCAGGCTCTTTCTTTTCGGGTTCTTTCTTCACTTCCGGTTCAACGACAGGGCGTTCCGCTACTATCGGACGTTCCACCACAGGACGTTCTACCACAGTTTCCTTTTTCTGTTCCGGTTCCTTTTCTACTTTATCAGTTTTACGACCGTTTAATTTATCCAAATCAATTTTACCGACAGGTTTAAACTTCGGACGTGCATCCTCAGGTACGACTGTCTTGATCACATCTTCCGACTTCGGTTTTTCCTGTTGCTTTTCGAAGCCTTCAATCGAAACCGATGCCTTATTACGATCCTTATTCTGACGTTCCTGAATGAAACGCTCCGATTCAAGTCTAAGGTTCTTATCCGTACTAAACTCTTTTACGAGTATAGCGTACTGCTCCTCGCTAATTTTTGTATTAGGATTAGCCTCAACGGTATACCCTTTCTTTTGCAGGAACTCAACTACCGTCGCGATTCCTACATTCAAATCTCTTGTAACTTTGTTTAACCTTATCGTCATATTTTAAATTTAATGAATAAATGGAGCGAAGAAAATCTCAATCGTAATTGCCTATTACTCTTGTCCTTGTTCCGGTTCTTCTTCCGATTCTTCTTCTTCAAACTCCGATTTCAAAATGCGTATTACCTCGTCCACTGTCTCTTCTTCCAGGTCCGTCTTTTCAATCAACATCTCACGAGGAGCATTCAACACAGCTTTTGCCGTATCAATACCGATAGCCTTGATTGCATCAATCACCCAACCATCGATTTCGTCTCTGAACTCGTCAAGATAGATATCTTCATCAGCTACATTCTCATCCAACTCACGGAACACGTCGATAGTGTACTCAGTTAACATACTGGCCAGTTTGATATTCAAACCGCCTTTACCGATAGCCAGCGATACTTCTTCCGGTTTGAGGAACACCTCTGCTTTCTTCTCCTCCTCGTTCAAACGAATAGAAGAAATTTTCGCCGGGCTTAAAGCACGCTGTATAAACAATGAAATATTCGATGTATAGTTAATTACGTCGATATTCTCATTGCGAAGTTCACGAACGATGCCATGAATACGACTCCCCTTTACACCTACACAGGCTCCTACGGGATCGATTCTGTCATCATAAGATTCTACCGCAATCTTGGCACGTTCGCCGGGGATGCGGGCAATCTTCTTGATAGTTATCAGACCATCATTTATTTCAGGTACTTCCATCTCAAACAGACGTTGCAAGAAAACGGGAGAAGTACGTGACAAGATAATCTTAGGATTATTATTCTTGTTGTCTACGCGGGCAACCACTGCGCGTGCCGTTTCACCTTTACGATAAAAATCGCTCGGGATTTGTTCGGTCTTGGGCAGTAGCAGTTCGTTTCCTTCATCGTCGAGAAGCAACATTTCCTTTTTCCAGATCTGATACACTTCTGCATTGATAATTGTACCTACCTTATCTATATATTTATTATAAATACTGTCTTTCTCCAGTTCCAGAATCTTGGAAGCCAATGTCTGGCGGAGGTTCAGGATAGCACGACGACCGAATTTCGCAAAGATAACTTCATCAGTCACCTCTTCGCCTTCTTCGTATGAAGCGTCAATTTTCTGCGCCTCACTCAACGCAATCTGCATATTCGGGTTAGTCAAATCTTCATCGGTGCCAAACATTTTCACGGTTACGCCATAT
>ULVC01061624.1_pt1 | contig 10551 bp, 6 predicted proteins | sample 1958821 | NCBI WGS metagenome assembly ULVC01 (sample SAMEA4835769, study PRJEB28245) | human gut metagenome | biome: gut microbiome; material: fecal sample | place: Denmark | collected 2008 | reverse complement strand
CTATGGCTCGTCAAGGCGCCATGCAGGAAGAATTTAACCGTCTGGCCCAGGCCCATATGCAGCAGATACGTGCCATGCAGCAGTCCGGTGATCAGCAAGGTCTGATGGCGCTGCAAAACGAACTTGTGGAACAAGTCAATGCCAAATTTGCCAATGACAGCACTGCCGGCCTACCCAAGGAAATCATAGACACATACGCAAAAATCGGCGGCACTCCGTTTCTGGATCGCAATTACACCGTCTTCGGCGAAGTGGTCAGCGGTATGGACGTTGTTGAAAAAATCGAAAAAGCCGAGACCGATGCCGGCGATCGTCCCGTTAAGGACATCCGCATAATATCGATGTCCATCATCGACAAGAAATGACGCCGGGCTGCGACCGAAACATCGGCGCGCCTGACACGCGACAAGACACCGCCGCAGACTTTGCAATAAGCGAAGATGCGGCGGTGCATACCCTTGCCAACGGGCTGCGCGTAGTACACAGCTGCGACGAGGCCACCGCTATGGTGTGCCTCGATGTGCTTTATGGCGTCGGCGGACGCGACGAAGATCCGGGGCAGACCGGAATTGCGCACTTGTTTGAGCATCTGATGTTTGGTCCGTCAGTGCATATTCCCGACTATGACGGCACGCTCACTGCTGCCGGTGGGCGTTCCAATGCATGGACCTCCAACGACTTCACCAATTTTTACGCTATGGCGCCGGCGCATAATGCCGAGACGCTGTTCTACCTCGAAAGCGACCGTATGCTCTCGCCGGCCTTCGACAGTGAAAGCCTGCGCGTGCAACGCAGTGTCGTCACCGAGGAATTCAAGCAGCAATGTCTCAACCGCCCTTACGGCGTCACCGGACATGCGCTGTCGAAGATGATGTATCCGGCGACACACACCTATTCGTGGCCTGTAATCGGCAAAGATCCGTCGCATATCGCTGCCATCAGCGGAGAGGATACACGTCGGTGGTTCGGAAGTCACTACACCCCGGGTAATGCCGTGGTTGCTGTCACCGGAAACATCGGGAGCGAAGAGGCTTTTGCCTTGGCAGACAAATGGTTCGGAGACATTCCGCGACGCGATGCGGTGGCGACACCGCCCATGGCGGTGCCTGCATTGGCGACTGCGCCTTGGGTGCGGTGCGATGATGCCTCGGTACCGGCTACGGCCATTACTATAGCTTGGCTTACAGACCCGTATGGCACTGTAGACTACACTGCTGCGGATGCCATCACCGATGCCTTGGCTGCCGGCGCCGCCTCGCGTCTATATCGCCGTCTTATCATTGACGGTGATGGTACCTTCAGTGGCGTCGATGCCAGTATTACCGGAAGCGAAGGCCCCGGGCTGTTGACTGTTTCGGCTCGACTGTCCGCCCCCGGATATGCCGATGATGACACTTGTCGTCGTGCCATCGAGATGCTTCTTCGCGAATGCAACCTGTTGTGCGGCTCGGACGCTGTGGGCGATGAAGAGTTGGAACGTCTCCAAAATCGTCAACGTGCCGCCTTCCGCTTGGACAGCCTCGATTATGTGGGTCGTGCCGCAGCCCTCGCCTTGGCCGTATACCACCGCGAAGCCCCGGACGCGCAATTGCGACGTTACTGCGCATTGACCACCGCCGATATGCGCCGCGTTGCCCGGCAATTTTTCTGCGACAGTATGCACGGCACGCTCATAGTAGGGCCGCCCAAGCCGTAGCATACTATATTCCCCTCCCTCATCTAAATCATATTTAATGAAAGAATTCGTCATATCACAAGAAACCAACGAACGCGCCGTGCTCGTTGCACTCGCCACGCGCGAGCAACCCGAGGAAAAGGCTCGCGAATCCCTCGACGAATTGGCTTTCCTGGCCGACACTGCCGGAGCCGTAACCGTCAAGACTTTTATTCAGAAATGCGAGTATCCTAATCCGCGCACCTTCGTAGGTAAGGGCAAGCTGGACGAAATCAAGCAATTTGTCGAGGCCAACGACATAGGTCTTGTAGTCTTTGATGACGACCTGTCCACCAAGCAAGTGTCCAATATTGAACGCGAGTTGCAGGTCAAGATATTGGACCGTACATCGCTGATACTTGACATCTTTGCCCGGCGTGCCCAAACGGCGCATGCCAAGACGCAAGTCGAACTGGCCCAATATCAATATATGCTTCCGCGCTTGACGCGTTTGTGGACGCACCTCGAGCGCCAGCGCGGCGGTATCGGTATGCGCGGCCCGGGTGAGACACAGATCGAAACCGACCGCCGCATCATCTTGGATAAAATTGCCCGCCTTAAGCAAGAACTTGCCTCTATTGACCGACAAAAAGCGTTGCAGCGCAAAAATCGCGGCAAGTTGACGCGCGTTGCCCTGGTGGGTTATACCAATGTGGGTAAGTCCACGATTATGAATCTGTTGAGCAAGAGTGATGTCTTTGCTGAGAATAAGCTATTTGCGACACTCGACACCACTGTGCGCAAAATAGCCATCGACAACCTGCCTATACTCCTCACCGATACCGTAGGATTTATACGCAAACTGCCCACGCACCTTGTAGAATCCTTCAAATCAACGCTTGACGAAGTGCGCGAAGCCGATGTCTTGGTACATGTCGTGGACATTTCGCACCCCAATTTCGAGGAACAAATACAGGTGGTCGAACAGACCTTGCGCGAAGTTATAGGCAAGGATGCCGACACGCCGGTGATATTAGTGTTCAACAAGATAGATGCCTTCACCTATCAACCAAAAGACGAAGACGACCTCACCGAACGCACCACGCGCAATATGTCGCTGGAACAGTTGCGCACGTCTTGGATGGCTCGTATGGGCGATGACTGCGTCTTCATCTCGGCCAAGAAAAACCTTAATATAGCCGAGCTGAAGTCCCGCATTTACGATAAGGCCGTCGAGGTGCATCGCCGTCGCTTCCCCTACAATGATTTCCTCTATCAGAAATATGATGACTTAGCGGAAAATCAGATGCCTGATGGTGAGTGATTTTTTTTTGTGTAAGTCGCAGTGATACAATTTAATGCAACCATAAAATGATAATAGCAATCATAGGAGCAGGCGCCATGGGCGGTGCTGTAGCTCGCGGCCTTCTCGCCGCCGGCGTCTCGCCCGAAAGCCTGCGCGTATCCAATCCCACGGCGGCCAAGTTGCGTCCCTTTGCGGATGCAGGGTGCGCTACGTTTTCTGACAATCGTGCCGCGGTAAGCGGTGCTGATATTGTAGTCGTGGCTGTCAAACCATGGATATTGCCCGATGTGCTGCGTCAGATAGCCACATCCACCGATACAACGCATACCATGCTTGCGGTCATAGCCGCTTCCGTTACTTGTGCCGAAATAGACGCGTGGATAGATAGTAAATACGCCGATGGAGCTTTGGTGATGCCCAATACGGCCATGAATGTGCGTCGGTCGATGACCTTCGCCGTGCCCCTGCCCAAAAGCAAGGAAATTCCGGCCCAAATCACCGAAATATTTGAAAAACTCGGAACGGTCAAGGCTATAGACGAGGCACATCTGCCGGCTGCCATGGCCTTGGCATCTTGCGGCATAGCTTATGCGCTGCGCTACATACGCGCTGCCGTTGAAGGTGGCGTTCAAATGGGAATACGCGCGGCCGAGGCTCAGGACATCGTGGCCGCCACCATCGCCGGTGCCGCCGCGTTGCTGACCGAGCAATCGGGCGCACATGCCGAGGCCGAAATAGACAAAGTGACTACTCCCGGCGGAGTGACTATACGTGGACTTAACGCCATGGAAGCTGCCGGATTTACTCATGCCGTAATCTCGGGACTGCTTGCCTCGACACCCAAATAACCGCCGGATATGCACACCAACAATATGCGCCGCATAGTTATCAAGATAGGCAGTAATGTGCTCACCCGTGCCGACGGCCGCCCCGATATCGCGCACATGGCGCAGATAGTCGGCCAAGTAGCCGAAATACGTGAACACGGCGAGCAGGTTGTTCTGGTGTCCAGTGGTGCCGTGGCCTGCGGACGCTCCATGGTTACTCCGGGAAGCAGTCTCGATGCTGTGGGCTGTCGTCAGGTGTTTAGCGCCGTGGGGCAAATCAAACTACTGAACATCTATAGCGATATGTTTGCCGAATATGGCATTACCGTTGGACAGGTGCTGACACAGAAAGACAACTTTGCCAACCGCCGCGCATACCTCAACCAGCGCTCCTGCATAGACGCCCTGCTCGAGAGCGGAGTCTTGCCCATACTCAACGAGAATGACACAACCTCGCTCACCGAGCTGATGTTTACCGACAATGATGAGTTGGCCGGTTTGGTGGCCTCAATGACTGATGCCTCGCTACTCATCATATTATCCAACGTTGACGGAATATTCACCGGTGACCCGGCAGAGCCTTCTTCGGCGCTGATACGGCGTGTGATGCCCGGTGATGACCTGTCCGGAGTTATTGTGACGCGCAAGAGTGGCTTCGGCCGCGGTGGTATGGGGACCAAGTACGGTGTAGCCCGGCGTCTTGCCGCCGAAGGCGTTGATGTGGTCATTGCCAATGGTGTACGACCGGATATACTGCGTGCTGTGGTTTTGGGTGATATGGATGCACCGGACACCCCCTGCACGCATTTTGTGGCTGCCGATGCCGACATCAGCCCCGTGCGCCGGTGGCTGGCACGCAGTACTGCCTTTGCCAAGGGGGCCATACACGTCAATGCCAAGGCTGCAGAGATACTGCTCAGCGACCGCGCCGTCAGTCTGCTGCCCGTGGGCGCCACGGCCATAGACGGGTCTTTCGATGAGGGCGACATCGTCGCTGTCATCAATCCGGACGGCCGCCGCATAGCCGTAGGGCGCGCCGCCTGCGATGCCGACACCGCACGCGCTGCCCTCGGACATCACGGCGAGCGTCCGCTCATACATTATGATTACCTTTTTATCGAGTAAAAATGCAATACACAGATATAGACACACTATTGCAACGCGCGCATGCTGCCGCACCGGCCTTGGTTGCTATGGACGAATGTAGCCGCACGCAGGTGCTCAACGACGTGGCTGATGCCATCGAGTCTCACGCCGGTGTCATCCTTGAAGCTAACGGTCGCGACCTTGCAGCCATGGATCCCGTCTCACCGCTATATGATCGTCTGCGCCTTGATCGCGCACGCCTTCGGGATATAGCTTCCGATATGCGCCACGTGTCCTCGCTGCCTTCACCGCTGGGAATAGTCACGGACGCCAACACCCTCCCCAACGGCCTGTACATTCGCCGTGTCAGCGTGCCATTCGGCGTCATTGCGGTCATCTATGAGGCTCGCCCCAACGTCACCTTTGATGTATTCGGCTTGTGCTTCAAGAGCGGCAACGCATGTGTACTCAAGGGTGGAAAGGATGCCGCAAATACCAATGTCGCTGCCGTGTCCGTCATTCACGATGTGCTGCGCTGTCACGGTATAGACACTGCCGTTGTGGCCATGCCCGAGCCGACACATGAGGCTACTCGCCGACTTCTTGAAGCTCGCGGCCTCGTAGACTTGTGTATTCCGCGTGGTGGTCGCCGACTTATCGACACAGTGCGCCAAAACGCCAAGGTTCCCGTCATCGAAACCGGCGCCGGTGTGGTGCACGTATACATAGATGCCGCTGCCGATACCGCGGTGGCCTCCGCCATAGTCGTCAATGCCAAAACCCGCCGAGTCAGCGTCTGCAATGCGCTCGATACCACCATAGTGCACGCATCGCGCTTGGGTGACATTGCGCAGATATGTGCGCCTTTGGCCGACAAATCCGTGACCATATATGCCGATACTCCGGCCTATGGGGCACTGCTCGAAGGAGGATACCCTGTTTCGCTGCTTGCTCACGCCGACGACGATGACAGCGCCTCCGTATGGGATACCGAATGGATGGACTACAAAATGGGGCTACGGACAGTTGACAGCCTCGAACGAGCACTTGCTCATATCGCAGCTCACGGCAGCGGACATTCCGAGGCCATAGTCACGGAGGATGCCGAAGCGGCCGAGATATTTCGTCGCAACGTGGATGCCGCCTGCGTATATGTCAATGCTCCCACATCCTTCACCGACGGAGCACAATTCGGTCTCGGTGCCGAAATCGGCATTTCAACCCAAAAATTGGGACCTCGCGGTCCTATGGGCCTGCGCGAGATTACTACCTACAGATGGTATATCGATGGCCACGGCCAGACGCGACCCTAAAAAACACAGGGTTGAGGCTCGAAAAAAACGCGAAACGAGGCGCTTTTGTCGTTTTTTCGCATTTGTCTTTTTAATTTCGGCGAAAAGTTTTGCGGAGAAAAAAATAAATTGCTAACTTTGCAGTCGCAAAGGAGGGCGGCCGTCTCCAAGATATGACGGCTAAGCGTGCATATGAGGCTGAAACCTTCCACCACGGAGAGGTGGGTGAGTGGCTGAAACCACCAGTTTGCTAAACTGACGTAGGAGTTATCCTACCACGAGTTCGAATCTCGTCCTCTCCGCCATTTTTTAAACCCTGCAAGAGATACTCTCCTGTGGGGTTTTTTGAGCATAATCGCCTCCGGGTTGTGAAAGCTTCGATATTACAAGCGTTACGATTCGGTCATCAGGAAAGGCCGGTTGCCCGGCACGCCGATACATCAGCCATAATATCTGTTGGATACAACTACAGAGTCCTAAATAATTAGAAATATGCTACTTCAGACACACGACATAGTCACCATAGTCACAGCAGTTGCCATAATGTTACTGGTGGTCGTGTTGTCCTTATTGCACATCGAAAGCGGTAGTCGGTGGTATCAGTTGCATCGTGCACGCAGGTATCTGGCTCTGGCTTCGGCTGTTATCGCCATCACCGGAATACTCGGTATTATCCTCGGCCGTCAAAATGTAGGTTGGGAGCTTGTATCGTCATCCACGTTCTTTGTGGGGATGATTCAAGCTACGATATTCACGTACATTTGTATATGGATGGTGCATCCCGAATTTCGGGGCCGTATGCACATCATTGTTATGTTGCTGGTTTGTGCCATCGTAGGCGGCGTTGCCGTAGCCCTGTCTGTGTTTTCGCCGGAGGATTATGATGCTTGGCGATGGGTTTGGTCTGGAGCCTTTGCCGGCCAGATGGTCGAATACTGTATGCTCTTTGCGCGCGAGTATCGCGCCGGCAAGCAACATATCGACAATGAGTACGAAGACGATATTAGTTATCGGGTGCGCTGGATACGAAGGTGCTTCCTCGGAGCCTTGGCCGTAGGCATTGGCGCTCTTGTGTTTGCGTCCGTGCCCATGTCGTTGAAGTATTTTGATTGCTTTATGGTGGCATATACAATATATTACATATACATTGGTATTTGTGTAATCAATTACCGCACTCGCGGAGCATTCATCGTCCGTGTTGCGGATGTCTCCGGGTCGGAAGAAGTGTGGGATGTGCCCATGGCCGCAGCAAACGCCTTGACCATAGTCGAAGATGGTTCGTCAGCTGTCGGCACACATGTCGGCGAATCTGCGCCGACGAGCCTGCCCGAGGTACATACACTTATAGAAAAACGTTTGGCTCAATGGACCAAGGCCGGATTGTACCTCTGTTCGGATATTCCTATGGATGATATCGCCGGCTATATGGGAGTGACGCGTCGTCAGTTGAGCGCATACTTTGCCGAGGAGCTTCATATGCAGTTCCGCACATGGCGTAACACCAAACGCATAGATTATGCCCGCGCTCGCATCGAGTCCGATTCGGAAGTTTCTATATCTTCATTGCCCAACGTCACCGGATTTGCCAATGCCAGCAACTTCTACGCCGAGTTCAAGAAGCAAACCGGCATGACACCTTCGGAATATCGCGCCAAGTTCCACGCTGTGTCGACACGCTGACATATCTCGAATGGCTTGTTTGTCCGGAATGAAAGTTCATTTGGCTTATAACCGATTATTTACAGCTTATTTTCCGGTATAATGGCATCGTATACCAACCATAGGGGTAGTAAAAAAAGAAAAGAGCTCAACGCAGTGCCGGGCTCTTTTTCTGTTATATAATATTGCGTTGCAACTGTAACGGATGTTGCCTATCAGTTGTTTATGAGGAGTAAAAATAGGAGGGCGCATTCTGTTGCAAATGCGCCCTCGCAGTTCTTTTACTTTAAGGATAAACTATCGTATTACTTTAAGCGTAACGACCTTGCCGTCGATGCTTGCGGTTGCTATCATCATGCCCTTGCCTGTGATAGGTACGTATTCTGTGCATACGGGCATGGAGAGGAGAACACGACCTGTCAGGTCGCATATTGTGAGATCCGTTGCCTGTCCTGTGAAATGAAGCATTCCATCGTGGTATGACATGCCGCCTTGTGTATAGACGATGTCAACTGCACTATTAGTGTCTAATTCGAGGCTGAAGGCGTTGATGGTTACCTTACCCAGCGTCTTCGGAACGATACTGAACACGCTGTTTGCGGGGTCTATGGAGTAGACCGACACTTCCTCGTCACCATCGCCTGCAGAATAAGATGTTGCGTTCTCGGCCTTGATAGTGAAGGAATATTCCTGTGTAGTGCCGGCTGGAGTGGTGTTAGAGAGGATGCTGTGCATTGCCATGGTGTTGGCTGCCTTTGCTGTGCAGAGACCCCAATCTATGTCTCTGTCATCGGCTGTAGCTGTCACTTTGACTTTGTATATGCGGCCGGCTACGAGCTTGAAGTAGGGAGAAGTGAGGTACGTTACATCGGGGGTGCTGTAGTACTTGCTCCAGGAATAGAGCGAGGTCCCCTCGTCTTGTTTCCAGGTGTTATATGTCGATGCCATTGACACTACCTGCCAGTCAGGGAAGTCGGTGGTCGCGTAGGGTATCTCAGTGAAGTCGCCGTTGTATGCATAGTCGAATGGAGCATCGCCCTCGGCCTCGCCGTTGGTGTTGCATACCAATACGGATAACTTGTGCACACCCGGTGTAAGGTCATTCACAACGTATGTTTCTTTGCTGCCGGGAGTGTGGAGAGCAGATACTTCCTCTGTATGGATGGCCGTTCCGTCACAGTATATGGTGTAGCCGAGTTGCTCGTGGCTGTCAAGATCTTTGCCTGCGATGTCGAGTGTCGGATTTTCCCATTCCAAGGAAACAGACTTATTCTCGAGTACAGATGCTCTTAGCCCTGTGATATGCTGCGGCAGAATTGCCTGCGTAGCAAGTTCGAGGGACTGAACCTTTATGTCTGAGTATTCAGAGCTTGAAGTTTTGCCGATGTGGTGCACGACGAGCACGTATTCGCCTTCAGTGTCAACGGATATCACGACTTCGCGTGTCCGGTATCCGTGGCCCTGTACGTTGCTTTCCTCATCGAGCTTGACGAATGATGATGCGAGATTGTGACGATCAGTAGCATAACCAATCTCATAGTTGTTGTAACGGGCGTTGATGCTAACTTTCATGCGGTAGTAGCCCGGAGAGAGCTGCAGGTAGGGCGATGCGAGGTATTCATCGGCTTCCTTTCCGGTTGGCATTTTTGACATAAATGACTTGCTCCAGCTTGCCGAATCGAACACCCAAGTGTTGCCATCGGCATTACCATCGAGTATGGTGAACTTGCCTGTCTCGTTGTCATCGGTTTTTGATGCGTCAAATGCGTAGGGTATAGCTGCGGTTGGGTGTCCCACATATCCGGCACTGACTGTGATGGGTTCCTTGTCTATGCAGCCGTTGGCATTATATGCCACTACATAGTATGAGTATACGCCGGCAGCTGCGAGTCGATCGGTGATGCCCAGCGGTGTGCCGGCTTCGCAATTGCTGATTTCGCGGAACAACTCGCCGTTGCGGAACAACTTGATAGTCAGCGGTTCTGTCAGTGCTTTGCCGTTTTGATCTACGGAGGGGTTGGTCCATGTGAGGTTCACCTTAAGTTCATCGCCTTGCGGTACGGCTGTCAGGTCGGTTACAAGTGCCGGCACAAGGAGGTTCTTCATTACCTTGACGTAGTTGATGCGATAGCCCATATATGTGCCGCTTTCAGCTTTTGCGTGGAATGCGATATGGTATTCGCCGGGTGTGGTGACTGTGAAGGGTACTTCGCACTCCTTGTCGTATTCACTGAGGTTGTCATACGAAGCCAGCTCAGTGTAGCCACTCATATCGGTATCGGAAGTACCGAGGGCAAAGCCGAGGTCGCCGTAGATGGTGCAGGTGACCTTAAGTATGTAATCGCCGGCGGAATCGAAGTTGATGGCCGGAGACACAAGCCAGTTGTCCTCCTTGCTGCCGTAGGCGGAATCGAACTCTGCGAATTTTGAATATGAGTTGTATTTCCAAGGAGCAGTTGTGGATGCCTCGGGTCCGGAAACAGATTTCCAGTCAGCGGCGAAAGTGGTGGAACTGCTGAAATCGTCCACATACGGGAGGGCCTTAGCTGTGACAGGTGATGGGCCCGGGTCAGGTTGGTCGCCGCCACCGTCGGTTATGGAAAAACCTGTGACGTAGAAGTCATATGAGTTGGCATCACTGAAGCAGTGTATGCCGAAGGAGTAGTCGCCGGTAGTGGTAACTGTAACAGTTGTCTGTTGCAGCTCGAAGTCCGATGAGTGCTGATA
>ULVC01011894.1_pt1 | contig 10624 bp, 10 predicted proteins | sample 1958821 | NCBI WGS metagenome assembly ULVC01 (sample SAMEA4835769, study PRJEB28245) | human gut metagenome | biome: gut microbiome; material: fecal sample | place: Denmark | collected 2008 | reverse complement strand
CCGCTGCCGATAGCATTGAACTTCCACTCCGAGCCATGGCGATAAAGCTCACCGACGACTATTGCTGTTTCTAGTGAATAATCTTCGCCGAGATCATAGCGAATAAGTTCTTTGCCTAATCCCTCATCTACAACGCGTATATAAGCATTGTTTACCTGCCCGAAATTCTGACGACGTTCCTCGGCCTGATCGATAGTGACTGTGAAATCAATCTTGGTTACTCCAGTCGGCATTTTTGACAGATCTATCTTGATTTGTTCATCGTCGCCTTCTCCAGCACCAGTTCTATTATCTCCCATATATTCTACCGCACCGGATTCGTGCTTGGTATTATTGTAGAAGACAAAGTCTGTGTCTTTTGCTACCTTACCATCGTCTTTCAGCATGAAAGCAGCTGCATCTAGATCGAAATCAGCTCCACCATCATACTTATTAACGTCCCAACCAAGTCCGACGAGCACTTTCGTCAACCCTGGATTGCCCTTAGTCAGGTCTATCTTCTGGCCCTTGGATAAATTAACAGACATGGAATCTCCTCCTTTATGTCATGTATGTCATGGAATTATATGGTGATATTATTCTATATGCTGCTCTTATGTATTTCACCTATTACTCAGTTATATTGTACTCATTTAACGTATAATAATCTTGCGAATCATGTCTACAGGTATGATTGTCAATGCTGTCACTATGACAAATCCCCATTCTGAAGCAACCAATCCATAGCAGCTCAACACCTCACCGCCAAGATAAGTCATTATCACCTGCACTATGACGATAAGGCCCATGACCTGAATGAAGCCAGGGTTACGTCCTACATTTGCCAGCAGATTCAACCCATTTGTTCGAACATTGAAAGCATTGCATACTGCAATCAGAATAAAGAACGAAAAATAGCCTGTCAACAGATATTTATTAAACATATCATCTGGGTCAGGACGGAAGAATCCAGATGCAAATGATGTCATTATGTACACAAGGCTTAGCGCAAATGTCCACGTCGCACCTGTTAATATCTGCGTCCACATGGGCTTGCTTATAATATTTTCGTCACGACGTTTTGGTTTCTCCCGCATGTATTCGGCTAGAGCCGGCTCACCACCAAGTGCTAAGGCCGCCAATGTATCCATTACGAGGTTCACCCACAGCATCTGCGTGATGGTCAACGGTGGCTGGAAGCCAAGTAAAGGGGCAACAAACGAAATACCTACCGCAGCAACGTTGATTGTGAGCTGGAATACTACGAATTTACGGATGTTGTTGTATATGGTGCGTCCGTAAAGTACCGCTCTTTCAATAGATTTAAAATTATCGTCGAGGATGACTATCTCGCTGGCTTCCTTCGCCACTTCAGTGCCACCACCCATTGCAAAGCCGACATCAGCCTGCTTGAGAGCTGGCGAGTCATTCACTCCATCCCCCGTCATGCCAACAACAAGATTCAGAGATTTAGCTATACGCACAAGACGGCTCTTATCACTCGGCAGGGCACGTGCGACCACGCGTAACCGCGGCAGTATCCCCACTATTTCCTCGTCACTCTTAGCCGCTAGCTCATCTGAGGTTATAACTACATCATCTGCAGATTTTACGAGACCACACTCCTTGGCGATAGCTGCAGCAGTCTCGCGTCGATCACCGGTAATCATAACAACCTGTACACCTGCCCGTCGTACTTCCTCTAGCGCAGTTATTGACTCAGGTCTAACCTCATCGCGAATACCAACAACACCGACCAGCGTCCATTCACCGTCCGGCAGACTACCTTTTTCCAATGGAGCCGATGTCGTAGCCACAGCCAGCAGACGAATAGCCCTACCGGCCAACTCATCGAGCTTGGCATTAAGCATGTCTGTTATAAGCGGCTGGACATGACCTGTCTCGTCATAGTACGTTGTGCATCGATCTATAATACGCTCAGGTGCGCCCTTTATGAGAGTCAGATTATCACGTCCTCGTATCTGTGCAGCTGAATATTTATTCGTGCTATTGAAGAGAACCGTATCAACCACTTCATCACCCGGCTCATCAGGCAAATCGCGAATAAAACTCAACAAAGCTCTGTCAGTACCATTACCGCCAACGATCTGCCCGTCTGCGGTAACAACAGCGGCCGTATTCTGGCGTATGCTGAGTGATACCAGTCTGCCCAGTTCCGCCGACAGATCAGTCGTCGCTTTATGGGTCCTTCCCTGTCCATCCAAGAAGGTCACTACCTCGAGCTGCCCTTTAGTGATTGTACCGGTCTTATCGCTGAAAAGTATATTAAGGCTGCCTGCCGTTTCTATTCCACTCAGCTTGCGAACTAGAACATTCTCTTTCAACATCTTGCCCATGTTCTGAGCGGATACGATTGCAATCATCAGCGGCAACCCCTCTGGCACTGCCACGACTATTATGATGACAGCTAGCATCACTGCCTCTATAAGATCATGACCTACAATCATCCAGTTCGAGCAATATGCATTAATAGCTGCAATATCAAAGCCATTCTGAATCACGATGCGCTGGAACATATAAGCAATGGCTATGAGTGTACCGCCATAGTAGCCGAACTTGCTGATATCATCAGCCAGCTTTCCAAGTTTCAACTTCAACGGCGTATCGCGTTCCTCATCTGTCTGCAATTCACCAGCAATACGGCCATACTCAGATTCATCGCCTACGATTGTGACCCGCATGACTGCATTACCTGCTGCCACGATAGCACCACGATAGACGCTATGAGAATCCAGTAGATTACGCTGCTGATCTGCGTCACTATCCGATAGTGCCGTTTTCTCTATCTCCTCCGACTCGCCATTCAGTACGGACTGGTCGACCTGGATGTGCCCTTGAATGATTACACCATCAGCTGGAATCTTATCTCCCGTCTGAAGTAGTACACAATCGCCAACGACTATATCATCTATAGCAATCTCACTGATATTACCGCTGCGATATACCTTGCATAAAATACGCGAGGCATCGGCCTGAAGGCTCTGAAAAGCATTTTCATTGCGGTATTCCGAAAATGTCGACACCAGCGTAGCAATCAAGACTGCCATGGCTATGCCAACTGACTCATACCATTTAGCCTGCCCCATGAATGCAAACACTACATTGATAATCAAAGCCACACAGAGAATCTTGATGATTGGATCATTAAAATTATCCCACAGCTTGTCCCAGAAACTCTCCGTTGCGTGTTCAGTCAACCGATTGTCTCCATGAAGACGTCTGGATTCAGCAACTTCTTGTTCGCTAAGCCCTTCAATATTCATATCTTCACCTCTTAGAATTGTAATATGTTTCAAATCACTCTATCAGAAAACTTTATCTTTAGTATACAATATTTGTCCCCCCCCGCAAGACATTTATATTTTTACTATTGTACACTTATAGAACAACTCACGCTTGGCATCTCCTATTTGAGAATGATCATGCCATTGACGTCGAGGAAAATTGACTCCTGCTGCAGTGCCTTCAGAATCATGGCACACACTCTCTCGGCCAAAAATTTGACAGATAGATGTATCCTTGACAAGCTCTGTTACCAAAAGCACAAGAACAGCTATTCAACAACGCTTTTGTCTGCTTTGACTGAAACAATCGGTACAGGCAGCGCATCGATGGGGTCTCTCCCAAAAGCCAGCTGGGCCATCAGAGTGTCAGTCTTATCGCAGAGCAAAACAGTAAAGAAAAAAAGTCCGGACACCACCAAAAGGCGTCCGGACTTTTCATTCGCATCCAGCTCTGTTCTAAGCAGAAGTGCTATATCAGCTATTCTCTAAGAGAAAATACTGGCCTTGTTGCACTCAGCTCGTAAATTCATCAAAGCAAAAAGCCTGAAACTTCTCGTCACAGCGGGAAGTTTCAGGCTTTCTCATTTGTAAAGTTTTATCAAGCGGAAATCACTGCTCGATCGGCTTCATCGTCGGGAACAGCAAGACGTCACGGATGGACGGCGCGTCCGTCAGCAGCATGACGAGGCGGTCGATGCCGATGCCGACACCGCCCGTCGGCGGCAGGCCGTACTCCATGGCCGTGATGTAGTCGCGGTCCATGACGTGAGCCTCATCGTCGCCGGCTTCGCGCTGCTTGAGCTGATCGAGGAAGCGGCCTTCCTGGTCGATCGGGTCGTTGAGCTCCGTGAAGCCATTGGCCAGCTCGCGGCCGTAGATGAAGAACTCGAAGCGGTCGGTGATGCGCGGGTCTTCCGGATTGCGCTTCGCGAGCGGCGAGATCTCCGTCGGATGGCCCGTGATGAACGTCGGCTGCATCAGTGTCTCCTCGACCTTCTCCTCGAAGGCCTGGTTGAGGATACCGCCGATGCCGTGGCGCGGCTCGTACGGGACGCCGATCTCGTCAGCCATCTTGCGGGCCTCTTCGACGGTCTTACAAGAGAGGAAATCCTTGCCCGTCGCCTCTTTGACGGCATCGTTCATGCTGATGCGCTTGACCTTCGAGAGATCGATCTCGACGCCCTGGTAATTGATGACCGGCGTGCCGAGAACGCTCTTGGCGGCATTGACGACAATGCCTTCCGTGATGTCCATCATGTCCGTGTAGTCAGCATACGCCTGGTAGAACTCGATCGTCGTGAACTCCGGGTTGTGGCGGACATCCATGCCCTCGTTGCGGAAGACGCGCCCCATCTCGTAGACGCGGTCGAAACCGCCGATGACGAGGCGCTTGAGGTTGAGCTCCGTCGCGATGCGCAGGTAGAGGTCGATGTCGAGTGCATTGTGGTGCGTGACGAACGGGCGCGCTGCTGCGCCGCCGGCGATCGTCGAGAGTACCGGCGTCTCGACCTCGAGGTAATCGCGATCATCGAGGTACGTGCGGATGGACTGGATGATCTTCGTGCGCTTGCGGAAGGTGTCACGGACCTCCGGGTTCATGATGAGGTCGAGGTAGCGCTGGCGGTAACGGATGTCGACGTCCTGCAGGCCGTGGAACTTCTCCGGCAGCGGGCGCAGCGACTTCGAGAGCAGGTCGAAGTCCTCGACGCGGACCGTCACCTCGCCGCGGTGCGTCTTGAAGACGATGCCGCGGATGCCGACGATGTCGCCGATATCGAGCTTCTTGAACTGGTTCTTGTACTTGTCCTCGCCGAGCACATCGATCTTGAAGTAGACCTGGATGTTGCCCGTGCGGTCGTTGAGCGTGCAGAACGACGCTTTGCCATGGCCGCGGATGGCCATGAGACGGCCAGCGATGCGGACCTCGCCGCCCTCTTCGTCACCCTCGAGGTATGCGTACTTCTCCTTGATTGGCTCTGCGTAGTCCGTGACATCGTAGCGATGGCCAAACGGCGGCACGCCCATCGCGCGGAATTCTTCCATCTTTTCGCGGCGGACCTTCATCATCTCATTGAGGTCTTCCACAGGAGCCTGCTGCCCCTTCTGCTTCTTATCTGCCATACTTTCCATTACTCCAATCTAAACGATCCACTGCGCTCTCAGCCCTTGATTGCGAGGATCTCGTACTTGATGATGCCGGCCGGAGCGTGCACGTCGATGACGCTGCCGCTCTTCTGTCCGAGAAGTGCCTGGCCGAGCGGGGACTCATTCGAGATCTTGCCCTCGTCCGGGTCAGCCTCCGTCGAGCCGACGAGCATGAAGGTGTCCTCATCGCCGAACTCGATGTCCTTGACCGTGACCTTGCTGCCCATCTGGACGATGTCGCCGGCACCAGCCTTGATGATGTGCGAGTTGCGGATCTTGGCCGTGAGGTCCTGGATCTCGCCCTCGAGGAATGCCTGCTCGTTCTTGGCATCGTCGTACTCCGAGTTCTCGGAGAGGTCGCCCAGTGCGATGGCGGCCTTTAGGCGCTCTGCAATCTCGATGCGCTTGACGCTCTTGAGGTAGTTGAGCTTTTCTACGAGTTTATTATAGCCTTCTTCGGTCAGCATGACCTGTTTATCTGCCATGATAAAACGCCCCTTTATGTTTCAGTTTAACTTATTTATTATAATTTCTTTTCTCAGCTGTGTCAATCAAGGCGAGCTTCGCCGCGCGCGTCATCTTCTTGATGGCGGCCTCGCGCAAAAGTGCCTCTCCCTTCGTCGCGAAGGACTCGAAGTAGACGAGATGGACCGGGCGGTGCGAGCGCGTGTACTTCGCGCCGCGCCCTGCATTGTGCGCCTTGACGCGCCCCGCCAGGTCATTCGTCCAGCCCGTGTAGAGGCTGCCGTCCGCACATTCGAGGATGTAGGTGTAGGCCTCTGCCATCACTCCGGATACTTGATCTCGATGGTCTTGATGACAACGTCCTCGAGTGGGCGGTCGGCCATGTCTGTCTCCGAATGGCCGATGCGGCGCACGACATCCATGCCTTCCTTGACCTTGCCGAAGATCGTGTGATGGCCGTTGAGCCACGGCGTCTTGTCGAGTGTGATGAAGAACTGGCTGCCGCCCGTGTGCGGCATGCCCGTGTTGGCCATCGCGAGGATGCCCTCACCGTCGAAGCGCAGATCGTCGAGGAACTCATCCTCAATCGTGTAGCCCGGGCCGCCCATGCCCGTGCCCTCCGGATCGCCGCCCTGGATCATGAAGCCGTCGATGACGCGGTGGAAGATGACGCCATCGTAGAAGCCCTTCTCGGCGAGGTCGATGAAGTTCTCCGTCGTGATTGGCGTCTGGTCCTCAAAGAGCTCCACGCTGAAGTTGCCGAGGTTCGTCTCAAATACTGCAATGCGATTTACCATTTTCTTATCTCCTCCATGAACATCTTTGACGGTCTGGCCGTCTTGAATGCTTGTTGTTTTCTCACTGCCGGATGCGGCAAGGCAACTGCCCGTCATCACGAGCATGGCGAGCAGCAGCAAGAACACCTTCTTCATTTTACCTTATATCCTCCTATGTTTTCAATAGTCGACCGTCAGTCTGCAAGGAATTGGCCATCTTTGAGGCAGGCCTTCTCGCCCGGCGTGCGCGGCGACCAGACGGGAATGGAACGGCCTGCTCCGAAAAAGCCCTCTGGCGGCTGCCAGGCTGGATAGCCGACGGAGTGCATCGTGACGAGCGCGCGCACCTCCGTCTCGGCGCAGAACACCTTTGCGCCCTTGTCGATGCTCGGGCCCAGGCGGCCGTCGACGGGGAAGAAGGCCAGATCCGCCTCTAGCCCCTTGAGCTTCTTCATCTGCTTGCGGAAGGCGTTCTCGGCAAGCTTCCGCTGCTCCTGGGGCTCGCCCGTCCAGTCCCACCAGTTGAAGTCACCGGCATGGAAGAGCGTCACGCCCTCGTCCTTGAGCACGGCGCGGAACGATGTGCCGATGTCCGTCGAGTCGAAGGACTCCACGGCGATGTGCTCGTCCTGCCAGGATGCGTACGTCTTGAGGAAGACGAGCTTCGCCTGGTCAAAGCTGCTGAGGGCCTTTGTGCAGCGGATGTCATCGCTGAGGATGTAGCGTTCTGTCTTTGCCTCGTAAGCGCAGATGTGCGCATCGAAGTGGTCGAAGTGGCCGTGCGACGCGAAGAAGTAGAGGTGGTCAAAATCCGCCGCTTCGACGGCCGCATCGACGGCTCCCGCCGGGTCCTTGAAGTCATCGAATACGAGCAGTGTGCGGCCGACGCGCACGAGGAAGCCGCTGTTCAGCAGGTAGGTGATCTCAATCATGTGGATTCTTCCTTTCTTTTGGTAGAGGCTCAGCGCTCATCGTGCCATTTCAGATGCTCCGGATGCTCTAGCTGTACCTTGTCCTTGTTGATGAAGCGCCGGAAGGCGATGCCGGGCTCACTGAAGCCGCGGCCCATGACCTCGTTGGCCGACATGATGATCATGAAGGCGTGCGGGTCGACCGCATGCGCGATGAGCTTGATCTTGCTGACCTGCGTGAGCTTGACGACGACGAATACGACGTTGCGCTCCTTGCGCGTGAAGGCGCCCTGCCCGTGCAGGAAGGTCACGCCGCGGCCGACTTCCATGATGCCATCCGCAATCTGCTGCGCGCGATCCGAGATGATCAGCACGGCCTTGCGGCTGTTGAAACCCGCAATGACCTTGTCGGTGACCATCGCATTCATGTACATGCAGATCAGCGTGAACATCGCGGGGGCCACGCCGAACAGGAAAGCCGCCACGCACATAATCATGCAGTTGAAGGCGAAGATGACGCCGCCCATGTTGAGCGAGTAGTACTTCTTGGCGATGGCGCCGACGATGTCGAAGCCGCCTGTGCTGCCGTTCATGCGGAAGACGATGCCGTAGCCGATGCCGTTGAAGACACCGCCGAAGATGGCGGCGAGCATGATGTCATTGACGGGCGCGTAGGCGTTGAGGAAACGCGTGAGATCAAGGCACAGCGAGAAGATGCCCGTGCCGATGATGACATCGACCGTGTAGCCGTGCCCGAGCGTCTTCCAAGCTGCGAGGAGCAGCGGGATGTTGTAGAGGAAGGTCTGCAGGCCGATGGGCAGCTGCGCCAGGTAGTAGACGATGATCGCGATGCCCGTCGCGCCGCCCGTCAGGAGATGGGACGGCACGAGGAAGAGGTTGATGGAGCAGCTCGCGATCAGGCAGCCCACGGTGATGCCGAGATAGCGCAGCAGGCGGTGGCGCATCATCTTGAGGTGGATCATGGCCGTACCCCCTTGAGGACGGGTGGCTCTGCCTTCCCGAGTGCGGAGGTGTCGATTTCCTTCTCGGCAAAGCGCGGTTCGAGTTCCCCTTCTTCCGCATCGTCTTCCAGCGCCCGCTTTTCCGCTTCCTCATCGGTCAGCGGCAGAGACGTGATGCGCATCGACGTCAGATACCCGTCCTGCGCATCGATGCCCAGTAGGAGATGGTCGTGCGGATGGCCCTCGCGCGTGTAGATGTAGTACGCCGCCCCGTCGAGACGCTGACGCTCTGTCTTGCCGTACGTCTTCTGGATCCAGTACGAAGTCGCGCCGAGCCGGATGCCGTTTCTCGCCTCGTAGCGGTCGTTCTTGATGAGGAAGTCGACGACGTGGCCACTCTTGTCGACGGCGGCCTCGTAGTGGTCCTTGTAGACGTAGACCTTGACCGTCACGCCCTGGCGTATCTCCGTCCGGTCAAAGAGCGGCTCCCCCCACGCTTTGAAAAGCTCCGCTTCGCTCGCGCCGAGCATTGTGCCGCGGCAGGAAAAATCCGCATTCTGGAGCCCCGCTGCCTCTGAGCGCCCCGCTGGCAGGCAGAGTGCCGCCAAGACCAGCACGAGCGCCGTGAAGATGCCTAGAGTCCTCTGCATCATCCCATCTCCTTTCTGTCTCCTATGCGTCAAAAAGCGAAATTGCCCTCATGGAATACCTGCACCTCCGTGCCGTCACGGCGCGTGCCGACAATCTCGAGGTCGCGGCTGCCGACCATGAAGTCCTCGTGCATCAGCGAGTCGTTGACGCCGTGCTGCAGGAGCGTCACGCTGTCCATCTTCTCGCCGTCCTTGAGGCAGGTCGGATATGCCTTGCCGAGCGCCAGATGACAGGCAGCGTTCTCGTCGAACAAGGTGTTGTAGAAGAGCACGCCGCTCTTCGAGATAGGCGAGTCATACGGCACGAGCGCCACTTCGCCGAGGAAGTGCGAGCCCTCGTCCGTCTCGATCAGCCCCCTGAGGATCTCCTCGCCCTTCTTCGCGGCGAAGTCTGTGACGCGGCCATTCTCGAAGCGCAGCCAGAAGTCCTCGATGAGATTGCCGTTGAAGTTCAACGGCTTCGTCGCGTAGACAATGCCGTTGACACCGTCGCGCTTCGGCAGCGTGTAGACCTCTTCCGTCGGCATGTTTGCGGCAAACATCGTGCCAAGCTCCGACTTCTCGGCGCCCCCCGCCCAGATATGACCCTCCGGCAGTTCGATAGTCAGGTCCGTGCCGAGACGATTCGTGTAGTGGAGCTTCTGGAAGTCATTCGCGTTGAGGAAATCGGCCGCCTTGTGCAGGAAGGCGATGTGCTCCTGCCACGCCTTGACCGTGTCGATGCCCTCGCCGACGCGGACCGTCTTGTAGATCTCACACCAAAGGCGTGCGACGGCCTCATCCTCTGCAAGCTCTGGGAAGACCTTCTTTGCCCAGCCCTTTGTCGGCACCGAGACGACGCACCATGTATTGCGGTTGTTCATCAGGCGCTCCCGGTACTCCATGAGCGCCGCGCCCGCTGCCTGATTGACCAGCTTGAGCTTCTCTGGGTCGATGTCGCCGAAGATCTCCGGGTCGCGCGCGGCGATTGAGACGAAGGCCGCTCCCTGCGCCGCATAGTCCTCATAGAAGGCGCGACGCCACTCGGGGAACTCTGTGAAGAGCGCTTTCTTGCCGCCCGCATAGCGGATGTGAGCCAGCTGCTCATCGTTCCAGCTCACGACGACATCGTGGGCGCCCGCCGCAAAGGCCTCCTTGGCGATGGCGCGAGCAAACTCTGCGCACTCGATTGGCGCATTGATGACGAGGATCTGCTCGTGCTGCAGATTGACGCCGACGCGCACGACGAGGCGTGCATAATTGTGCAGTAAATCCATATTCATGCCTTTTTCTCCTGTCTGACTCCATTCTCACAAACAATCGGTATCAAAGAGCAGAGTGACCGGGCCGTCATTGACAGAAGCCACCTTCATATCCGCGCCGAATTCACCGTGCTCCACCCGGAAGCCCTTCGCGCGCAAATTCTCCATGAAGCGCTCGTAGAGCGGCTCC
>ULVC01042555.1_pt1 | contig 10714 bp, 10 predicted proteins | sample 1958821 | NCBI WGS metagenome assembly ULVC01 (sample SAMEA4835769, study PRJEB28245) | human gut metagenome | biome: gut microbiome; material: fecal sample | place: Denmark | collected 2008 | reverse complement strand
GGCAGGAGGCAGCCTGTGATCGCGAGCACGGGCAACGCCCGTGTCAGAGCGGTGACGGCGCTTGCAAAGAAAGCAAAAGCAAGACGGGAACAGGGCGTCTTTTTGGTGGAAGGTCCGAAGATGTTCGGGGAACTGCCGGTGGAGAGACGCCGCGAAGTCTATGTGTCGGAAAATTTTCTGCGCCAGCAGGGGGAAAGAGCAGAAAAACTGCTGGCTGGCTGCCGGTATGAGACGGTGACGGATGAGGTCATGCGCCATATGTCGGACACCCAGACACCGCAGGGTATCCTGGCGGTAGCGGAACAGTTTTCCTATCAGCTCTCAGATGTGCTGAAAAATAGCCCGGACGGAAAGGCACCGGAGCTTGTGATTCTGGAGACGCTGCAGGATCCGGGTAATCTGGGAACAATCCTGCGTGCCGGAGAGGGGGCGGGTGTGACAGGCATCATTCTTGACCGTGGTTCAGCTGATATTTACAGCCCGAAGGTCATCCGTTCCACGATGGGCTCGATCTACCGGGTGCCGTTTATCTACACGGACGACCTGCATCAGACGATCGGGGAAGTAAAAAAGCAGGGAATCCGCCTCTATGCGGCGCATTTAAAGGGGAAACATAACTACGAAGAAGAAAATTATACAGGTCCGTCCGGCTTCCTGATCGGAAATGAGGCAAATGGTCTGACCGAGGAGACGGCGGCGCTTGCTGACGCGTGGGTGAGGATTCCGATGGCTGGAAAGGTTGAATCCCTCAATGCAGCGGTGGCGGCTTCGGTGCTGCTGTTTGAGACGGCACGGCAGAGACGGCAGTAAATTGTATTTTTTGAAACAATGTTTTAAGCCGGATAGTTTGTGCAAATAGAGAGCTGTGAAGAAATAAATTGAACTGCAGATCGATATGTTCCATTAAGAAGTTTGTAATAAAACCGTAAGTTCAAAAACAGAGCTGATTGGTTGATAAATGTCAGAAAATATCGTATACTAGTTTTAAGATATCAGGGTCAAAAGACCTATATGGAAGGAGGGGATGACATGGCAGTATGGTGTGTCTGGCTGGCGGTGTTTGTAGTGTGTATCGGGCTGGAAGCAGCGTCGATGGCGCTGACTTCGATCTGGTTTGCTGGAGGCGCTCTGATTGCGTGTGTCCTGTCGATCGCGGGAGTGAATCTTTACATCCAGATGGCGGTGTTTGTCGTTGTTTCATTCCTTCTTTTGTATTCAACAAGACCATTGGCACTCCGGTATATCAATCAGAAGACGGTGCGGACCAATGTGGACGCGCTGGTGGGTAAAAAAGCGCGGGTAACCGCAGAGATTGATAACGACGAGGCGAGAGGGACGGCGATGGTGTCCGGCCAGGAATGGACGGCACGCTCGGCGGATGGAAGCCGGATTCCGAGGGATACGATGGTACAGATTCAGGCGGTCAGCGGCGTCAAGCTGATTGTCAGCAAATGTAAGGAGGAGTAGGAAATATGGGAGCAGTTATCAGTTTTCTTGTCATTGCGATTGTGGTACTTCTGATTTTGTCATCCTGTATCCGGATCGTGCCGCAGGCACAGGCATTAGTCGTAGAGCGTCTGGGTGCTTATCTGGAGACATGGTCGGTTGGCGTGCATTTCAAGGTGCCGTTCATTGACCGCGTGGCAAAAAGAGTCATTTTAAAAGAGCAGGTTGTAGATTTTGCACCGCAGCCGGTTATCACGAAAGATAACGTTACGATGAAGATTGATACGGTTGTATTTTTCCAGATCACGGATCCGAAGCTGTTTGCTTATGGTGTTGAGAACCCGATCATGGCGATCGAGAACCTGACGGCGACCACCCTTCGAAATATCATCGGTGATCTCGAACTTGACCAGACCTTAACCTCTCGTGAGACGATCAACACGAAGATGCGCGCTGCACTCGATGTGGCGACAGACCCGTGGGGAATCAAGGTAAACCGTGTTGAGTTGAAAAATATCATTCCTCCGGCAGCCATTCAGGATGCGATGGAGAAACAGATGAAGGCAGAGCGTGAGCGCCGTGAGTCCATTCTCCGTGCCGAAGGCGAGAAGAAATCGACGATCCTGGTAGCCGAAGGTAAGAAAGAGTCCGCGATTCTGGAAGCAGAAGCAGAGAAGGAAGCGGCGATCCTGCGTGCAGAAGCACAGAAGGAAAAGATGATCCGCGAGGCAGAAGGTGAGGCGGAAGCGATCCTCAAAGTCCAGAAAGCGGAAGCAGACGGACTTCGCTTCATCAAGGAAGCAGGCGCGGACAATGCAGTGCTGCAGCTCAAGAGCCTGGAGGCATTTGCCAAAGCAGCGGACGGCAAGGCAACGAAGATCATCATCCCGTCCGAGATACAGGGCATTGCCGGTCTGGTAAAGGGTCTGACGGAAGTTGGCACGGATGTTCAAAAGGCAGAGTAGCCGGGAGTGAGCGGCTCTAAGTTATAAAAAGAAGGTATAAGAAAAGGCTGATGGTTATGTAAAGCAGGAACCGCAGCCTTTTTCGATTTCTTTTTTGACAAGCCTGCGGACATTCGGTATAATATCCCATAGTGATATGTATACCCATATATGTTGATGAAAGGGTATATGCAAGAAGCTATGTGCTATATGAAGAATGAGGCTGTTGTTTGCGAATATAAGTAAGGAGTGGATGCGTTGAACCTGCAGGAAAAAAGAAAGAAAAGCGCGAATATCGCGTTTGCCCTGGATATGCTTCATATCGTAGTGGGTATATTGATCGTGATATTTGCGGTTCTTGCGTTTCTGAACCCGGATGAAAACCGGATTTTGTTTCCGGTAATCTTTCTTCTGGCGGCGGTACTGAATTTTGCCAATGGCTATGACCGCTATCGCCGGGGAAGGGGAAGAAAGCATCTGCGGACCGGCGGAATGATCCTGATGGCAGTGGGAGCAGGATTGTTCCTTTTATGTATTGTCAGTACACTTACAATATGGTGGGGGTAATAAAAGTGAAAACAGAAGTTTTGCGAATGTTAAAAGAAACGGATGATTACCTGTCCGGACAGGAGATCTGTGAGCGTTTAAATGTATCACGGACGGCAGTCTGGAAAGTTATCAAACAGTTGGAGACAGAAGGATATGAGATAGAGGCGGTCCGGAACCGCGGTTACCGGCTGCGTTTCCTGGGCGATGTTCTCAGCCAGGCAGAGCTGGAGAGCAGCATCGACAGCGAGTGGGCTGGAAAAAATATTTTATATTTTGACGAGACGGATTCAACCAATACCGAGATCAAGAAAGCGGCGGAGAAAGATGCCCCGCACGGTACGCTGGCAGTCGCGGATTATCAGTCGATGGGAAAGGGACGCCGCGGAAGAAGCTGGGCGGCGCCGCATGGCGTCGGCATCTGGATGAGCCTGCTTCTGCGCCCGGAGCTTCCTCCGACCTGCGCGTCGATGCTGACGCTGGTGGCGGCTCTGGCAGTTGCCGACGGGATTCGGGAGGTTTGTGATCTGGAGGCAAAGATCAAGTGGCCGAACGATATCGTCGTCAATGGAAAGAAGGTCTGCGGTATCCTGACCGAGATGAGCACGGAATTAGAGTGTATTAATTATATCGTGACTGGTATTGGTATCAACGTGGCAAATCACGAGTTCCCGGAGGAGATTCGGGATGTGGCAACGTCTCTGTATCTGGAGACAGGAAAAGAAGTGCGCCGCAGCCAGCTTATCGCCGCGATCATGCGTGCGTATGAGGGATATTATGATAAATTCATGGAAAACCAGAACATGAAATCCCTGATGGACGTTTATAACAGCCGTCTGGCAAACTGCGGTACACAGGTGCGCGTCCTGTCTCCGGGCAGTGAGTATACGGGCATGGCGCTCGGAATTGACGAGATGGGCGAACTGCTGGTCCGCACAGAAGACGGAAAGGTGTGCAAGGTGATCTCAGGAGAGGTATCTGTCCGGGGCATTTACGGATATGTATAAAGATTTTTATGCGTCGTTGAAGCCTTTAGAGGGGGAAATACCTTATGCGGAAGAAGAGAGGCTGGCGGCATCCGGCGCTCCATTGCTCTCCTGGTACCGGAAAAACCGGCGGCTCCTTCCGTGGCGGGAGAATCCGGAACCGTATTCGGTCTGGATTTCGGAGATCATGCTGCAGCAGACACGGGTAGAGGCGGTCAAACCGTACTTTGCCCGGTTTATGGAAGCACTCCCGGACATCACCTCGCTCGCGCAGGTGGACGAAGAGCGGCTTTTGAAGCTGTGGGAGGGACTTGGGTATTATTCCAGAGCCCGGAACCTAAAAAAGGCAGCGGTCTGCCTGATGGAAGACTACGGCGGTCAGATGCCGGCGTCGCGGGATGAGATATTGAAACTTCCGGGCATCGGAAGTTATACAGCCGGGGCAGTTGCGTCGATCGCGTATGATCTGCCGGCTCCGGCGCTGGATGGAAATGTGGTGCGTGTTCTGACACGCCTGTTTGCTGACCCACAGGACAGCACGAAGCCGGCGCTTCGAAAGAAATATGAGCGGCGCCTGGAGGCGGAACTTGTGCGCCGGACGGAGGAAAGAGATTCCTATTTGTCAGCCGGTGATGATGCCGGTGAGGTTTCCACGGCATTACGGTCAGAAGAGCTATTTCATCCAGGTGACTATAATCAGGCATGGATTGAGCTGGGCGCGCTTGTCTGCATCCCGGGCGGACGTCCGCTCTGTGAGAAGTGCCCGCTGGAATCCCTTTGTCTGGCGCACCGGCGAGGAGAGGAGGAGCAATATCCGGTCAAGCCGCCGAAAAAGCCGCGCCGGATCGAGGAAAAAACGGTCTGCCTGATTGAGTGGGAGGATACGGTGGCGATCCGCAAGCGCAGCAGCAAGGGATTGCTGGCGTCCCTCTACGAATATGTCAATCTGGATGGAAAAAAGAGTGCGGCGGAGGCAGCGAAAGAACTGGGGATCGCGGAGGCGGATATCAAGGAAACCGAGGATCTGCCGGATGCAGTCCACATTTTTTCCCATGTTGAATGGCATATGTGCGGACGCAGAATCCGCCTGAAACGGGCATCCGGCTATCAGGATAAAACAGTTTTGATGGTGCGCCGGGCGGAGCTGCAGGATCGCTATCCGATCCCCAATGCATTTCGCGTGTATACAAATATATTAATATGAAATACTGTTAGTGTGGGGGAGCAGGAGAAATGGCGATTATGAAAAAAATGCTTTTTATCATCAATCCGAGATCTGGCAAAGAACAGATTCGAAGTCGTCTTCTTGAAATTTTAGATAGTTTTGTAAAGGCGGGCTATGGACCGTCTGTTTATATTACGCAGGGCCCGAAGGATGCGGAGTATCAGGCGGCGCGTGCGAAAACGAAGGAACTGGTCGTATGCAGCGGCGGGGACGGTACGCTTAACGAGGTGGTATCAGGGCTGATGACGATCACCCCGGAAAAGCGTCCGGAGTTAGGGTATATCCCGTCGGGTTCCACGAATGATTTCGCATCCAGTCTGGGACTTCCGAAAAATATGCGGAAAGCGGCGCAGACAGCTGCGCTGGGAAAACCATTTCTGGTGGATGTCGGTGTATTCGGCAAAAACCGGTATTTCGTCTATGTGGCGGCGTTCGGAGCATTTACGGAGGTATCCTATTCGACCCCGCAGGAGACGAAAAATATTTTGGGGCATCAGGCATATATGCTGGAAGCCATCAAACGCCTGACAGGGCTTAAATCCTACCGGATGCGCCTTACGTGGGAACATCTGGGGGAGCAGAGAGAATTGGAAGAGGAATTTATTCTGGGAATGGTGACCAATACGACCTCGATCGGAGGTTTTAAAGGACTGGTTGGTATGGACGTGGCGCTGGATGACGGGGAGTTTGAGGTGCTTCTGGTCCGGAAACCGCGCACGCCGCTTGACATTGCAAGTATTGCTGCTTATCTGATTCAGAGAGAGGGCGAAAATGAATGCGTATTCAAGTTCCGCACCTCGAAACTGACGGTACAGTCGGAGGAGCTGGTGGACTGGTCGCTGGACGGTGAGTTTGGCGGAAGCCAGACAGAGGTCGTGATTGAAAATAAACCAAGAGAGATTGCAATCAGGGTGCCTGAAGTTACGGTTCTCGGGTAGGCACTTTTGGAACCGAAAGTGCCGTGAGAAAACGTGGTGGCAGCAGGAATTTGCCGTATTTAAATGCGAAGCCACGGCAAATTGCGTTGCTGGGCACGTATGCGTGAACAGTAACTGTCTAAATAGAAATAGATCGAAAAATTTCGAAAATTGTTGAAAAATAGAATTTAATCGTATATAATGTACTTTCGGGATATTGCAGGGAAAGGTGCAGGGAAATAAAAGCACACAAACAATCGAGGGACAATATCACGTTAGATATAAAGAAACTTCTAAGCGAAATAAATCGAAAGGACGTTAATTCGTGGAGAAAGAAAATTTTTTAGGTAAGTTAAGGAAACTGGTAGAGTTAGCAAAGTCCAAGCAGAACGCGCTGGACGTGACAGAGATCAATAACTTTTTTATGGGCGATAATCTGCAGACAGAGCAGATGGAGCAGATTTACAATTATCTGGAGCAGAATAATATTGATGTCATTCCAGAGGTGATCGATGATTCGATCCTCAAGGAAAATGATTCGATGCTCGATGATGATGTGGATGATGAATTCCTCAAGAACGAGGAAGAGGATATCGATCTGGATGCGATCGATCTGTTAGAGGGAATCGGCACGGAAGATCCGGTCCGCATGTACCTGAAAGAGATCGGTACCGTTCCGCTTCTGAGCGCGGAGGAGGAGATCCGCCTTGCAAAGCGCAAAGCAGAGGGTGATGTGAATGCAAAAGAGCGCCTGATTGAGGCAAACCTGCGCCTGGTTGTCAGCATTGCAAAGCGCTATACAGGACGTGGCATGAGCTTTCTGGATCTGGTCCAGGAAGGCAATCTGGGTCTTATTAAGGGCGTTGAGAAGTTTGATTATACAAAGGGTTATAAGTTAAGTACATATGCGACCTGGTGGATTCGTCAGTCTGTTACAAGGGCCCTGGCGGATCAGGCGAGAACTATCCGTGTCCCGGTGCATATGGTAGAGACGATCAACAAGATGTCCAAGATGCAGCGTAAGCTGACGCTGGAACTGGGCTATGAGCCGTCGGTGGCAGAGCTTTCCGAGGCGCTTGGCATGTCCGAGGATAAGGTCATGGAGATCATGCAGATCGCACGTGAGCCAGCTTCCCTGGAAACCCCGATCGGTGAGGAAGACGATTCCAATCTGGGTGATTTCGTAGCGGATGGCAACGTGGTAACGCCGGAAGGGAATGTAGAATCTGTTATGCTGCGGGAGCATATCGATGCATTGCTTGGAGACCTGAAGGAGAGAGAGCGTCAGGTTATTATTCTCCGGTTTGGTCTGGAGGACGGACATCCGAGAACCCTGGAAGAGGTCGGAAAAGCATTCAACGTAACGAGAGAGCGTATCCGCCAGATCGAGGCAAAAGCACTTCGTAAATTAAGAAATCCGGTCCGGAGCAAGCGGATTCGCGATTTCCTGTAAGAGTTGTATCATTTTGGTAAAAAGGGAAATTTATTTGGAATTTCCTGAAGGGTTTAATAAAAAGATAAAGCAGTTTGTACCCGTCCGTGGGTACAGGCTGCTTTTTCAAGTTTTGAAGAATATGAATTATTGTGCATATCTTCATATGACGTCTAAGGATGGAAATGATGTTTGTCAGGAAAGAAGCGTTTCGGATAGAAGTATCGTGTGCTGGATGGAAAATGCACGGACAGATGGGAACTTATAGAAAGAGGAGAGAAAAATGTCGGAACCAATGAAAAATCCGCCAGCCAGAAAGACACAGACGGCGAAACGGAATTATCAGAAAGAAATGGAAAAAGTGCTGGATGCAGCAGTCCGGGACGGCAGAGTTCCGACTTTATTTCTCCACAGCTGTTGTGCGCCGTGCAGCAGCTACGTGCTGGAATATCTGTCGCAGTATTTTTCGATTACGGTGTTCTACTACAATCCGAATATTTCACCGAAAGAGGAATATGAGGCGCGCACGGAGGAGGTACAGCGGCTGATCCGGGAGCTTCCAGCGGTGCATCCGATCCGGTTTGTAGAAGGAAAATACGACCCGGAATGCTACTATGAGGCAGTCCGGGGGCATGAGAAGGATCCGGAGGGCGGCGAGCGCTGCGGTATTTGTTTTGAGATGCGCATTCGGGAAGCGGCGAAGCTGGCAGCCGAGGGCGGCTATGACTGGTTCACGACGACCCTCACGATCAGTCCGCTCAAAAATGCCGGGCGCCTCAATACGATCGGGCAGGCGATGGGAGAAGAGTATCATGTGGCATTTCTGCCGTCGGATTTCAAGAAAAAAGAGGGATATAAGCGCTCGATCGAGCTGTCGGCGCAGTATCATCTATACCGGCAGAATTACTGCGGATGCGTGTTCTCGAAGCGGGAGCGTGAAGAGCAGATGCAGAAGGAGAGGCAGGAAACATCGTGATTTGCTGGGCGATATGTTTGGTCGAAGATGAGTTTGTATGGATGATTGCCTGTAGCTGTGAAAGTATGAAACGGCTGTGAGGGGAAAAAAGTGGTACTGTTCACAGGTAGGCACTTTTGGAACCGAAAGTGCCGTAAGAAAACGTGGTGGCAGCAGGAATTTGCCGTATTTAAATGCGAAGCCACGGCAAATTCCGTTACTGAGCACGTATGCGTGAACAGTAACAAAAAAGTTACAAGAAAAGATGGAAACAGAAAGGAAGAAACGCAATGTACCGCTTATGTATATTTGATTTGGATGGAACTCTTTTAAATACGGTTTATGCGCTGACTTATGTGACAAATTTAACATTGGATGCATTCGGACTGCGCCATGTTACACCGGAGGAAACGAAACGGATCGTGGGAAATGGATACCGGATGCAGATGAAGCGCGCGCTGGTGCTGGCGGGAGATGAGAAGCTGGTTCATTATGAAGCGTCGCTTCCGATTTATATGGAGAATTTCTCTAAATACTGCCTGAAAGACGTAGAGCCATATGACGGTATCCGGGAACTGCTGGCGTCGTTAAAAAAGATGGGTGTACATGTGGCTGTCCTTTCGAACAAGCCGCATGAGCAGGCAATTGTGAATATTGAGACATTCTTTGGGAAAGGATATTTTGATGTGGTGCGCGGCGAGCAGGCGGGAACGCCGAAAAAACCGGCTCCAGACGGGGCGTTCGCCATCTGCCGGGAACTGGGTATAAAACAGGAAGAGTGTCTGTATCTGGGCGATACGAATACAGATATGGAAACTGGGCTGAATGCCGGAATGGACACGGTCGGCGTGCTCTGGGGCTTCCGTGACCGGGAAGAGCTGGAAGGCTGCCATCCGCAGTATATTGTGGCACATCCGTCGGAAGTAGCGGAGATTGTGAAGAAAAAGAATGAGTCACATGGAAGAATGGAGTAGTGTCTGTGTTTGTTCATAGCTTTGAAAAGAGAAACAGTTGTGAAAGAAAATGATATTTGAAAGAGTAATTCGAAATGTTTATTGAAAAACATTTACTGAAATAGAAGAAGTTAAGGGTAAAAAAGAAATATGGTAAAACACAAGAATGGATTTAAATGTAAATGGATATCATGGATGCTTGCTTTTTTGATTGCCTTTTCCTGTGTTCTTACAGCGTGTACGCCACGGCGGGGAACTGCATCGTCTGATTCATCGTCGAATCCGTTAAAAGGGGCAGATGCGTCTGGTGATACGCGCTTAAACGTTGTGACGACGCTATTTCCGTATTACGATTTTCTCCGGCAGATTGCCGGGGATTCGATCCGGCTGACGATGGTTGTTCCGGCGGGCATGGACAGCCATTCGTTCGAGCCGACGCCGGCGGACATGATCACGATCCAGAATGCAGATCTGTTAGTCTGCAACGGCGGTACGATGGAACAGTGGCTTTCGCAGGTGCTTGATTCCTTCGGGGAAGGCACCGGACCGAAGCGCGTTGTGACGATGATGGACTGCGTGGATGTAGTGCAGGAGGAGATCGTCGAGGGCATGGAAGATGGAGAGGCGCACGATCATGGACATACGCATGTTCATGCGGATGGAACAGTTCATGCGGGTGATCACGATCATGAGTCGGAAGATCATGCTCACAGTGAAGAAGAACATGAGCCAGAGGACCATGTTTACAGTGAAGAAGAACATGAGCCAGAGGACCATGTTTACAGTGAAGAAGAACACGACACAGAAGAGCATATTCACAGCGAGGATGAGCATGATATGGAAGATGTGGCGGTTCATGATGAAGATCACGCTCAAGAGTATCTGGATGAGGACGATGGTCACGGCGTCGAGATTGAATATGACGAGCACATCTGGACATCCCCGGTCAATGCGAAAAAGCTGGCCGGCGTGCTGGCGGAGGTGCTGGAACAGGAAGATCCGGCGCACGCGGCTTCCTATGCAGAAAACTGCACGTCCTATCAGGATAAATTGACGGAATTGGATGCAGAATTCAGAGAAGTTGTCTCCCATGCCAAGCGGCGTCTCGTCGTTTTCGGTGATAAATTTCCACTCCGGTACTTTTTCGATGAGTATGGGCTGGAATACAGGGCGGCATTTTCAGGATGCAGTACGGATACGGAGCCGAGTGCCAAGACCATCGCCTACCTGATCGATAAGGTGCGGGAGGAACAGATACCAGCTGTCTATTACCTGGAGCTTTCCAGCCCGCGCGTGGCGGAGATCATCGG
>ULVC01075488.1_pt1 | contig 10756 bp, 10 predicted proteins | sample 1958821 | NCBI WGS metagenome assembly ULVC01 (sample SAMEA4835769, study PRJEB28245) | human gut metagenome | biome: gut microbiome; material: fecal sample | place: Denmark | collected 2008 | reverse complement strand
AGCTATCGGCAGCATCACATTACTGCCCTGCCAGTTTACTTCTCCGCCCGCCAGCAGTGATGCCCCCAGCAGACAAACCGTGTAAAATACACCACAGCCCAGCCCGCACAGAAGCAGCTTTTCCCTGCACTGATGCGCCAGAACTGCAGCGGATACCGCTGCCCCCGCCGCAGCTGCCATACAGGCCATCGGCCGCACGAGGCCCAGCGGCAGCGCCGTATGCGTCAGCAAAAACGCACACACCGCCAACAACAGCATACAGCTTCCCACACCGCAGCCAAAGGCAGCCAACAGCACAGCAGCCGTTGTTTTTCGGCGCGCCGCTCTGGGCGGCTTGCGCAGATTTTTTCCAGTCATAAAAAACGCCCCCTTGCACAGTCAACACTATGCAAGGGGGCGTGTGTATTATGCCTGCTTACTTCTTGACAGGGGCAGACTTGCTGTCCTTGCCGGTGTCCAGCTTCTCCACAGAAGAAATTGCAGAGCGGCGGAAGCGGATCTTGGTGCGGTCGCTGCCGGTCTCGATAACGAGGGTGTCGTCCTTGTCGGCGATGGCGCAGACAATGCCAACAATACCGCCGATGGTGGTGACCTTGTCGCCGATCTCAATGGAGTTGCGCATGGCAGCATCCTTCTTGTCCTGACGCTTCTGCGGCAGGTAGATCAGAACGATCATAAAGACGATAATCAGAACCATCGGCAGGAAGCTGATCAGCATCTCTGCGGTAGTGGCCGTGCCGGCAGCGGCATTCAAAAACTGGATCATAGCAAGTATACTCCTTAAAAATAACGATTTCTTCTATTATATCGAATCAGTGTGCATTGTGCAAGCGTTTTGTCAAAAAATCAGATGCGGGTGTCAAGTTTATGCACATAGGTATCGTGGAACTGCTGGAAGGTGCCGTTGTCCAGCGCCTCGCGGATGCGCTCCATCAGGTGATTGTAGAAATACAGGTTGTGCATAACCGCCAGACGCATGCCCAGCAGTTCATCCGCCTTCTGCAGATGGCGGATGTAGGCGCGGGAGAAATTGCGGCAGACCGGGCAGTCGCAGTGCGGGTCGATAGGCGATTCATCGCGCTCATACTTCAGATTTTTGATGTTGATGACGCCGTCCCAAGTAAACAGATGGCCGTGGCGGGCGTTGCGGCTGGGCATAACACAGTCAAACAAATCAACACCGCGGTATACGCCCTCGATGATATTGCCGGGCGTACCGACGCCCATCAGGTAGCGGATCTTGTCCTTGGGGGCATACGGCTCCACCGCAGAGATGATGTCGTACATTACCTCCGCAGGTTCACCCACAGCCAGACCGCCGATGGCATAGCCGTCCATATCATACTCCGCGATCTGCTTCATATGCTCCACACGCAGATCTGCGAAGGTGCAGCCCTGATTGATGCCGAACAACAGCTGATCCGGATTGACTGCCTTTTCTTCATGCTTCAGACGGTTCATCTCCGCCTTGCAGCGCAGCAGCCAGCGCGCCGTGCGGGCGCAGCTGTTTTTGGCATATTCATAGGTTGCCGGGTTTTCAACACACTCATCAAAGGCCATGGCAATGGTGGAGCCCAGATTAGCCTGAATCTGCATGCTCTGCTCCGGGCCCATAAAGATCCGGTGTCCGTCCAGATGAGAGTTGAAGGTCACGCCCTCCTCGGTGATCTGGCGCAGCTTGGCCAGACTGAACACCTGAAACCCGCCGCTGTCCGTCAGGATGGGGCCGTCCCATTTTGTGAATTTGTGCAGGCCGCCCATATCGGCCACCAGCTTATCACCCGGACGCAGATGCAGATGATAGGTGTTGCACAGCATGACCTGTGCGCGGATATCCTTGAGATCCAGCGCCGAAAGACCGCCCTTGATGGCAGCGGCCGTGGCAACATTCTGGAATGCGGGGGTCTGTACCGTACCGTGGACCGTGGTAAACTCACCGCGGCGGGCGGCACCTTCCTGTTTGATAAGGCGGTAAGGCATAGATACTATCTCCATTTTATATATTGTCCGAAAAAAGCGGCGCAGGGGGCTTTTCCCCGCACCGCCTAATAAAATATTATAGGAGAAAACCGGCAGTTCGTCAACCATTTTGCACAGAATATTGCTGTATACTGAATTATAATTGCGTTCAACAATTTGCTATGATATGATTGGTATAAATCATTTTTATTGTTTTCTAAAGGATGTGTCTGTAATGAGCGAAAGCACTATTTGCAATTTCGGAAATATTCAAGAGCGTGATATGGACATGATGTTCTTGGAATGTCTTTTGACCGATGATGGCTTTTTGCGGCTGTTTTTGAGAAAAGCAGAAATAACAGGTACTTCGGTTGAAGTGCTGAATGTTGTACTTTCCGAAACAGACCCGGAGTATGGGGAATCAGACATTACGGTACTCCTTTCGGTTGACGGCAAAAAACATGCGCTCTTGATTGAGGACAAAATCAATGCACCAGCGATGCCCGAGCAGTGCGACCGTTATAGCAAGCGCGCAAACAAGGCAAAAATCAAAGGAAAGTACGATGACTATTCTGTGTTTATCATTTGCCCAGAAACATATTACGATACCAATTCAGAAGCGAAAAAGTACGCATATTTCATTACATACGAAGACTGTATAAACTACTTTTCTGTCAAAACGGATACTTTGAGCAAAGTCAGATGTGAACAGCTTAAACAGGCACTTTCTAAACGCACTGGCGGAACAGTGGAGCCTAACCAAGCAGCAATCGCTTTCTTTGAAAAATACAGAGAATACATGGAAACGCACAATTACAAGCTAGACTTGCGCAACAAAAAGGGTTCAAACGCATGGTGGCCGCACTATGGAACAGCATTTGGCAATGCTTATATCTACCACAAGGTTTCGGACGGCGTGGTTGACCTGACATTTCCGCGAGGGGCAAAAAGCCTTGCAACGATGGAGCATGTTGAACAATGGCTTCACGAACATGGTATGCCAAATGTAAAAGCTCTTGCAACAGGCAAGGCAGCAGCGTTGAGAATCAGAGTTCCGGTGCTGGACCAGCACAAGCCTTTTGAGGATGCAAGCCAAGCGGATGTAAAAGCGTGTTTCGATGCGGTGCAGCATCTTTCCGACCTTGCACTTATGTTTTCTAGAGCAGCGTCTTTCGTGAAAACCAAATGAAAATATCTGTAAGGGGGGCGCATACCGTGCGCCCCTGCCGTTTTTGCATGACTGCTCCTTCTGGAAAAGAGTTATTGTGTCAGGTCGGCGGGCGAACAATGTTCGCTCCTACACTCTACAAGGAACGGATACATTTTTTGCACACTGAAAATATATCGTAAATTTGCTTTCACAATGTGGCACGGCACGCAATTTCATACACTAATGTTGCAACAAATATTATACAGAATCTATGCTTCTGTCCATTTTTCATTTTCAACTACGGGTTATTTTATTCACCTTCGGTTTTTTTACCTAGTAAGGATACGATTTGCCCCCTCTAAAGCAGCGAAAAAGGCCCCAAAATCCGAAGATTTCAGGGCCGAAATAGGTTGATTTTATGCGGTTTTGCAGGCTTTTTGAACAGACTGTGAGAACGTGTTAAATCCTTACTTAATAAACATCGCATCACCGAAGCTGAAGAAGCGGTATTTTTGCTCAACAGCGGTCTTGTAGGCAGCCATCGTCTTATCATAGCCGTAGAAGGCGGCAATCAGCATGATAAGGGTGCTTTCCGGCAGATGGAAGTTTGTGATCAGACCGTCAATGGCGTGCAGTTCGATGCCGGGATAAATAAAGATGCTGGTGTTGCCGCTGCAGGGCACGATCTTGCCGTAGCGATCCCAGACGGCTTCCAGCGTGCGGCAGCTGGTTGTGCCGACAGCAATCACGCGATGGCCCGCCGCACGGGTCTCATTGATAAGCTTCGCAGTCTCCTCGCTGACAGAGTACCACTCGCTGTGCATTTGATGGTCCTCAATCTCCTCCTCATTCACAGGGCGGAAGGTGCCAAGCCCGACATGCAGCGTAACCTCGGCAATGTTCACCCCGCGGGAGCGGATGGTATCCATCAGCTGCGGGGTAAAATGCAGGCCGGCCGTCGGCGCGGCGGCACTGCCAAGTTCCTTGGCATAGACGGTCTGGTACTGGCTTTGATCCTCAAGCTGCTTCGTGATATAGGGCGGCAGCGGCATTTTGCCGAACTCGTCCAGCTTCTCGTACAAAGTCTCTGTATCATAGCTGAAAGTTACATGCTTATTGCCGTCCGGCAGCGTCTCGTCCACCACGGCAGTCAGGCTGCCGTCACCGAATTCCACCTTTGTGCCGGGCTGCATCCGCTTGCCGGGGCGGGCCAGACACTCCCATGTATCGCCCTTGACCTGACGCAGCAGCAGCAGCTCACAAACTGCACCCGTGGGAACCTTGGTGCCCATCAGGCGGGCGGGCAGGACCTTGGAGTTGTTGACCACCAGAAGATCGCCCTTTTCCAGATAGTGGGGCAGCTCATGGAATACCGAGTGCAGAATCTTATCGTTCTTGCGGTCCAGCACCATCAGACGGGCAGCATCCCGCGGGTCAGCGGGTTCCTGCGCGATCAACTCTTTAGGCAGGTCATACCAGAAATCTTTTTTCAGCATGATTTTTCATCCTTTTTCACTTTAAAGCGGTATTATCTTGACATTCATTCCGGAGCATACTATAATGAATCCAAACACAGAGGCGCGAAGTGCATCAGTACCGGTTTCTTTATTCCCTGCCAAGGGCGGAAACGGGAAAGGGTCCTTCGCCGAAGGGGATGCGCGGCACGCATCTTCCTGGGTCCGCAGCCGAACAGGTGCGGGACTGTCACACCGCAAAACGGTGTGTTGCGCTGTGTTATATGCAATATGATATTATATTGCATTTTGTGCCGGTTTTCAAGCCGGTTTTTTTATTATCTGTGCAAAATTTCGTTTGGACTGCATAGATATTGGGAAGGGTTTGTGAAAGGAAGGTCTTAGTCAGGATGAAACAGTACAATGTTGGTGTCATCGGTGCAACCGGTATGGTCGGTCAGCGCTTTATCACGCTGCTGGAAAATCACCCTTGGTTCAATCTGGTTACCCTTGCAGCCAGCGCACGCAGCGCAGGCAAAACCTACGAGGAGGCCGTTGGCAGCCGCTGGCTCATGACGACCCCCATGCCCGAGAGCGTCAAGAAGATGGTCGTGCTGGATGCCGCCAATGTTGAGGAGGTCGCATCCAAAGTCGATTTCGTTTTCTGCGCCGTCAACATGAAGAAGGAGGAGATCAAGGCACTGGAGGAGGCCTACGCCAAAGCCGAGTGCCCCGTTGTCTCCAACAACAGCGCACACCGCTTTACCCCTGATGTGCCGATGGTCGTGCCTGAGATCAACGCCGACCATATCGAGATCATCCCCGCACAGCGCAAGCGTCTGGGCACCAAGCGCGGCTTTGTGGCCGTCAAGTCCAACTGCAGCCTGCAGAGCTATGTGCCTGCCCTGCATCCCCTGCGCAAATACGGCATCTCGGATGTGCTGGTCTGCACCTATCAGGCCATCTCCGGCGCCGGCAAAACCTTTGAGACCTTCCCTGATATTCTGGACAATGTCATCCCCTATATCGGCGGCGAGGAGGAAAAGAGCGAGCAGGAGCCGCTGAAGCTGTGGGGTCATATCGAGGGTGACAAGATCGTGTCCGCAGACGCTCCCCGCTTTACGGCACAGTGCCTGCGCGTTCCCGTTTCTGACGGCCACATGGGCGCCGTCTTTGTACGCTTTGAAAATAAGCCGACCAAGGAAGAGGTTCTGCAGGCATGGAAGGAATTCCACGGCCCCGCACAGGATCTGAATCTGCCCAGCGCTCCCAAGCAGTTCCTGCACTATTTTGAGGAAAACGACCGTCCGCAGCCGAAGCTTGACCGTATGCTGGAGAACGGCATGGCTGTCAGCATCGGACGCCTGCGCGAGGATAACCAATACGATTACAAATTTGTCTGCCTGTCTCACAACACACTGCGCGGCGCGGCAGGCGGCGCTGTTCTGCTGGCCGAGCTGCTGGCCGCCAAGGGCTATTTTGACTGATTCGATACAAAGCGACGCTTTGGTGTAAGGAGAATTTGTATGAAGAAACCCGTTTTTACAGGAGCCGCTGTGGCCATCATTACCCCGATGCACGCGGACGGCAGCGTCAACTATGACGAGCTGGGCCGCATTATCGAGGATCAGATTGCCCACAGCACCGATGCCATTGTCATCTGCGGCACTACCGGTGAGTCCCCCACGATGACCGACGAGGAGCATACCGAGTGCATCCGCTATGCCGTCAAAAAAGTGGCCGGGCGCGTTCCCGTAGTGGCGGGCACCGGCTCCAACGATACAAAGTATGCGATCTGGCTGTCCCAGCAGGCCGAGGCCGATGGTGCCGATGCCCTGCTGCTGGTCACCCCCTACTACAACAAGGCCAGTCAGGCGGGCCTGATTGCCCACTACACGGCCATTGCGGATGCTGTGCATCTGCCCTGCATCCTCTACAATGTGCCCAGCCGCACCGGCTGCAACCTGACCCCGGCCACGCTGGCGGAGCTTGCCAAGCACCCCAACATCAACGCCGTTAAGGAGGCCAGCGGCAACATCAGTCAGGTGGCGGAGATTGCCGCCCTCTGCGGTGATGAGCTGAACCTCTACTCCGGCAATGATGATCAGATCGTCCCGCTGCTGGCGCTGGGCGGCAAGGGTGTTATCAGCGTGCTGTCCAATGTGGCACCGCAGTACACCCACGACATCTGCGCCAAGTGGTTTGCCGGTGATTTTGATGAGAGCCTTGCAATGCAGCTGAAGGCGCTGCCTCTCATCAAGGCCCTGTTTGCCGATGTAAACCCCATCCCGGTCAAGTGGGCCATGAACCGTCTGGGATGGCAGGCCGGCGAATGCCGTCTGCCGCTTGTGGCCCCCTGCGCAGCCGTACAGGCACAGCTGGAAAAGGGTCTGCAGGATTTCGGCCTGCTGAAATAATTCGCAGCCGACCCTCCGTCCGGTACGGGTCGGCTTTTTGTGTTTTTGTGAAAGGAATGGCAATAATGACGGATATCATCATTCAGGGCATCTGCGGCCGCATGGGGCGCGCCCTGCTGGAGAAAATCGGTGTACGGGACGATTGCCGTGTCATCGCCGGTGTGGACCGCGAGCCGGGGCATCTGGGCGAGATCCCCATCTTCTCCGACTTTGATGCGCTGCCCTGCCGCGGCGTTATCATCGACTTTTCCTCTCCCGCCGGGGCTGTGGCTGCAGCACAGTATGGCGCAGCCAACGGTCTGCCCTGCGTGATCTGTTCCACCGGTCTTTCCAAGGCGGACGAGGCCGTGCTGGAGGCCGCCAGCGCCAAAACGCCGATTTTCCGCAGCGCCAACATGTCGGTTGGCGTCAATGTACTGATCGAGCTGGCGCGTCAGGCTACAAAGCTTCTGGGCGGCGAGTTTGACATCGAGATCATCGAAAAGCACCACCATAACAAGCTGGATGCCCCCAGCGGCACCGCACTGATGATTGCCGATGCCATCAACGCCGAGGCTGACGGCCGGTATGAGTATGTCTACGACCGCACCCAGGTCCGCCAAAAGCGCGGCGCGCAGGAGCTGGGCATCAGCTCGGTGCGCGGCGGCGGCATTGTGGGCGAGCACGATGTCCTTTTCTGCGGCCCTGACGAGGTCGTCACGCTGAGCCACAGTGCGGGAAGCCGCGGTGTCTTTGCTGACGGTGCCGTGCAGGCTGCGCTCTACATTGCGGCTCTTGCCCCGGGCTACTATACCATGACTGATCTGCTGCGGGGTAAGCTGTTATGCGAATGAAGGGAAACGACATTGCCGCCTGTCTGGTGATTGCGCTGGGCGTGGGCGGTGTGCTGGCCGGCTCTCTGCTGGGTGTCGGCAAGCAGGAGCAGGCCCTGCCCGCTGCGGAACCGCAGCCGGTGGCGGCTGTTGAGCCAGCTGCCACACCGGAGCCTACCCCCGAGCCGCAGCCTGTCGTGGAGACCGTGCGCTTTTCTGCCACAGGAGATGACCTGATCCATGACGGCATCTTCCTGCAGGCCAAGCAGCGCGGCGGCGACCACTATGACTTTTCCTTTGCCTATGAGAACATGCGGGACTTCTACACCCAGTTCGATGTAAACTGGCTCAATCAGGAAACGCTGGTCAATGACGCTTTCGCCCCCAGCGGCTACCCGATGTTCTCCACCCCCGGTGAGATCACCGATACGCTGTACAGCCTTGGCTTCCGGGTGTTCAGCCTGTCCAACAACCACAGCTATGACAAGGGCGCTGCAGGCATTGATGCCTCGCGTGAGCATTGGGCTGCCATGCCGGATGATGTTGTCTCGATGGGCTTTTATAATCTTGACACCTATGACGATTATGTCTATCAGACCGTCAACGGCATCACCTTCGGCTACCTGTCCTATACGGAGCATACCAACGGGCTGCCAACTCCTTCCGGGGCTACCTACGGCGTGGTTTATCTCGATGACCGTGATACCATTGCCCGGCAGATCGCCGCTATGCGCCCCAACTGTGATGTGCTGGTGGTCAGCGCGCACTGGGGTACCGAGGGCACCCATGTGGTCAACGACTTCCAGAAGGATACTGCCCAGTGGCTGGCAGATCAGGGCGTTGACCTGATCATCGGCACCCACCCCCATGTGACCCAAAACGCCGCATGGCTGACGGGTGCCAACGGCAACACTGCCCTTGTCGTATACAGTCTGGGCAACTTCATCAATGCGCAGTCCTCGTCTGATAATGTCATCGGCGCGATTTTGGACATGACCTTTGAGAAAACCACCCAGCCCGACGGCAGCAGCACCGTTGCCATGCTTGACCCCAAGCTGCACTGTGTTATAAGCCAATATGAGGCCGGATATAAGAATATCCGTGTCTACCCCTACAGCATGTACACCGATGAACTGGGTGCCGCCCACGGCGAGTTTACCCTCTCCCGCGAATACATTGAAAGCGTGCTCCGCAATTCTATCGACGAGCAGTTTATTACATTCGATTGAAAGAAAGGATGACTGTTTATGTACGGCGTCAGCAAGATCACCAGTGAGCAGAACATTATGCTCACCACCTTCCCGGGTGCCCAGTACAGTGCCCAGAGTCTGGCCGAGCATCTGGATGTCTTTGCAAAGGCAGGTATCGTGGTGGATATGATCTGCCAGAGTGCGCCCCGCGGCTCTGCGGTGGATTTCAGCTTCACGACCAGCTATGACAACTTTGCCGCTGTTATGCGGGCACTGCCTGCTGCGGCCAAGGCCAATCCCCCGCTGGTCTCCGGCGGCTACAGCAAGATCAACCTCTTTGGCGAGGATATGGTCACCAGCTGCGGTGTCGGCGCCCGTGCGCTGGCCGCCTTGGCCGGGGCAAGCATCGAGATCGTGCTTATCACGACCAGCGACCTCGACATTTCGCTGTTAATCCGCCAGCAGGACGAGGACGCCGCCCTCGAAGCCCTGCACAAGGCGTTTGCAGTCTGACGGCAATCAAAAAACAGGTGCAGCCCCATTTAAAGGGCTGCACCTGTTTTTTATTTATTCTTGCGGTAGCACTTTGCTGCCAGAAACGGCAGGAATACAACCCCATACATGATGGCGCTGATTGCCACATCGGTCCAGCTGATGATCTGATTTGAAATATCCGCCGTACCGGTCCAGACCAAGACCATGCTGTTGTTGAGGCAGTGCAGCACCACGGGGAGCCAGATATTTTTGCCGCACTTCTCATACGCAAAGGTGAAAAAGACACCGAGCGTCACGCAGACAACAAGCTGTGCGGCAATGCTCTGCAGTGAGGTGTCGGGGCTGTAGAAGAAAAGATTCAGCGGCAGATGCCACAGCCCCCACAGCACGCCTACCGCCAGTGCGCCGCGCCGTGCGCCGAAGCGGCCTTGCAGAGCTGGCGTCAGGTAGTAGCGCCAGCCGTATTCCTCGCCAAAAAACGGCAGGAAGCTCAGAAAGAAGTTCGGTACAAGCACCACTGCCATAACCCACGGTGCAGATGTGCGCCAGTAGGCTAGATATTCAGCCCAGCTATCACCGCCCTGCATCGCCATCGAAAGAAAAACCATAGCGGTCTTGACCGCAAGGAAATAGACGCAGATGACAAGAGCCGTCAGCAGCTTGCCGTGCAGGCGCAGGCCGCAGGCCTCGCGCTTTGTTTTTTTCTCGGTCAGCAGCAAAATCCAGCCCAGCACCGATGCGATAACAATAACAAGGTTGGCGATATATAACCACTCCCCCTGCGGCGCAGCGGCGGAAAGCACACTCATGATCAGCATAATAGCTGTAACCAGCAGGTGCAATATGTAAAACCGCTTGGGCGTATCCGGCCGCCGCGCCAGCAGGAAGGCCAGCATGACACCCGCCGCCGGGTAAAACATCTGGGCGTTGGCAAAAATGCTTGTATCCTGCCCGTTTTGCAGGCAGATGTATAAGAGCGGCATCATCAGAAACGGCACCGCATAGGCACAAACGGCAAAGACGGTCAGCTCGCGTTTATTCGTTTTCATCATCGTCCTCCTTGGGGTTTTCCAGTTCTGCGTGGCGCTTTTTGTAAGCCTGCATGATGAGCTGCAGCAATGCAAAGCACAGCACCCAGGTACAGACCCCCATGATGACCGCCTGCAGCACCGCAATGCCCGCGCCAAACTCTGTAAATTTGATAAGCCCCCACACAAGCACGGCAGCACCGCCCACAGCGGACACAGCTGCATTGGTTTTCGTGTTCGCCTTAAGGTGG
>ULVC01001318.1_pt1 | contig 10764 bp, 11 predicted proteins | sample 1958821 | NCBI WGS metagenome assembly ULVC01 (sample SAMEA4835769, study PRJEB28245) | human gut metagenome | biome: gut microbiome; material: fecal sample | place: Denmark | collected 2008 | reverse complement strand
GGGTGATGAGCCTTTGAGTTTTAGCGGACAGCAATAATTTTTTTTGAGAGGTAAGTGGTTAGAGGTAAGTGGTGAGAGGTGAGTGGTGAGAGGTAAGAGAATACCGTCATAAAGGGTGATGTATGGCCGTCAGCCTGTTGCGGCCACAATGGGGAAAGCATTTCTCTTACCTCCTACCTCTCACCTCTCACCTCTTACCTCTATCTTATTACCTCGTGCCTGTTTGCCCTGCGCCGGGTGAAGCTCACGTGCAGCACCGCTTACCCTTTGCGCCGATCGGCTCACATATCAGTTGGTCGAAGTCCGTGTTCTGCCTGATAAACTCGGCATATCGGTTGCACATCTCCGTACACGTAACGTGGATGTCGGCCGCCTCGCCCCTCAGGTGTTGCGAGCCTTTCGCGCCGCCCACCGCCTCGTTCAGCCTTTCACATCTGAATCCGCTCGTTATGATGATGCGTCCGTAGCGGCGTCTCAGCGGCTCCAGCACTTCGGAGCACAGATGGCGCAGGTTCTCCACGGCCTCCCCGTCAGGTTCGTTTCCTATTCCGAGTCTTATCGCCGTACCCGACCGTACCATCTCGCCCAGCGTGAAGTGTTCCGACAGATGCTCGTCGGCAGCATGGTTCATTTTGTTTTCCATTGTGTTTTTCATTGTTAGATTTATTTCCTGTTTGCGATTGCAAAGGTACTACATTCTTCGCCCGATTTCAAGAAACAGCACTATACTTCGCGCTATACTCTTCACTATACCCGTCGTAACGCATTGATTTTCAGCCCTCTCCGGAACTCAGTTTGCCTGCCGTCTCACGCAGCCCATAATCGGGCGGCATTCCCTTCCAAGCTCTAAGAGCATTGCGAAGCGTTCCATCAGCGGCACCGTCTTCACGTTCTTGCGCGTGTTCACGTTGTTCATCACCACCGCAGGCCGTTTCGGTTCGCGCGCATTTAATATATTAAATATGTGGTGAACGAGCATCTTGAATGCCATAGGCCGTCCGCTGTCGTCGATTATCGCACCCGTTTCCCACACCACGTGAGTTACCTCCACCAAGTCCGACGTCGTTCCCGCCCATCTCAGCCCGTCATCGGGCGACATACTCATCAGTTCCACAAACTCCCTTACGGCGATGCGTCTCACCTTTTCGATGCTTTCTTTCGAGCAAGACGCTCCGGTGCAGCATAACCCGATGCCGCTTCCGGTTGATTCCATTCTCATTTCTGTCATTGTTTTCCTGTTGTTTTTCTGTTGTCTTTCATTCTCGTCATCCCCCTTCTTCTTATCCTTTTCCTTATCCTTTTCTCATAGGATGACTCAATTCGACTGCAAATATAATCACAATTTTGTGCAAAACAAGCGCATGGTCATAAAAATATATTACAATAAATGTTAATATTAAAACTCTTGCAGATGAGGAAATACAGCTCTTATAAAGTGGATAGGCATATTTCTTTACGTAAGAAAAGTAATAGAGAAACTATTTTGTGTTTGTATTTAGAGCCTTATAACTAACCGTAACTTACAATGACTAACTAAGTATAAATCCTTGATTTTCAATACTCTTTGATTTTTAACACTTTCTGAGTGCTTTTTAGCAATTCCCGATTTCCTACATATTTTTGCATCGTATTTCTACCGTGGAGAATTTGCGGAGTTTTTATTTTGTCATACCGTGAACGTAGTTGACAAGGGTTTACGAGTGACTGCAATGGATGACATATTTGAAGTTGATAAGCAAAAAGCGTTATATCGTGGACTGGGTTGACAAAGGTTGTCCTCAGTAGCCAACTACTGGTCACCCGACGACAAACCAAGCGCAATCAAACTCGTTTGAATTGCCGAGGTGCGAAGGAGGAAGAGTGAAACTCAACCTTCCGCGCAGTACTCCACACCGCCTATCGTGACCACAAAATCAAGGAGAATCCGAATGGATTCCTTGACAGAATAGACACGATACCAACGGAGAAGGAACATAAGTTTTAGCAATTAATTCTCTGGAATTACTCTTATTGAATATCAAATAGTGTAATTTCCCCTAATGCATTAAGCCCAATATTCGAAGTTTTAATATCTGGTTCGCATGATGGTATTTTTTCTAAAAGGTCCATTAAAATCTTACTAAAATAATCGTATGTGTTAATATGCTTCTCTGATATAGAATTACGTACGACATTTATCATTTCGCTTTTATTACGATATGCCTCGTTTATGGTCTTGTTATTGTACTTATGCAAAACCCACGCGTGCCTAAATTCTGAAATAAAATCTGCTATATCAATATTTTGCGTATCTAACTTCTCCTCAAATATGCAATAATATGTATCCTCTACGTCTGTAATTTCACAACAATCGTATATTTTTATGATACCATCCAACTGCTGACCTTTTAGTTTTTTTGCTGTTCTATACTCATTGATGTTAACCGTCACTTTCAGAACTAAATCGTTACCACAATCATAAGCATATCCCTGTACACCTTCTCCAAGTAGATTAAGGTGTTCTAGATTATTTAAATGTACTTTTATCGTATCATAAAGCTTTTTTATATTCATATCATTATAAATGTTGAGTACGTCTTGATTATATGACTCGCATATTTGGAAATTTGTTTTCATTTTACATTGGAAAGTTCTATTATTTTTTCCAACTGCTGAAAACGGACGATATCCACCCACCCAAAACGGGGATATCCGTTCACTTTTCAGCATTGTATGAAGTTTCTGTTCGTTAGACCAGATGTTTGCCGCCGGCTTCCTTTAGATTCCACCTCGCGATGGACACCCTTGCCTTGGGCTATGTGATTCCCGCTATTAGGGCTCACTCGGGACTTGCACCCGTTAGACAATGCTCATGCCGAGCGTACAAAAATGGTGGTGCAGAATAACATTCCACACTACCATTTTTTGATTTTAGGGCTAAACTTTATACCCCTATCATTTGAATACGACTCCTGCTAACTTCTCAAATGTGGTATCAAACTTTTGCTTGCATTCTATAACTCCGACCTTGTAGTAATATTTGTAGCATGATTTCCTATTTGCTCCAGAAATACCAATATCAGAGAGATTCTTCGGCAACTCGGCAACTAACACACCCATAGTGTTATTGAAAGCCGCCTTTTTCATTGGTGCATGTGTGAAGTCTGTCATAGTGAAGGTAATTGAACCATCTTTTATGACTGTTCTACCAATGTAGTTAATGTTGCCAAGAATACTTGCATAAAGAACTACAGGATTGAACAACATTGATCCTTTTCCTTCTACAACTATAGAATCCTCACAATTTACAACATCTTCATAAGAATCGAATGCTACAACGAAGAACTGCTGAGCGGATTTGTGCAGTTCTTCCTTTGTTTCTTGAATGTTGATGGTCTTTGTAAACGTCAATGGTGTTTGAGCATAACAAGCACAGACTATTACGGCAAACAAAATTGATAAGATACTCTTTTTCATGTCAATTATGTTATTTAGGATGATTATATTTTGTCAAGGTTGAAGAAAGCCGTTCTAAACATTCATTCTAACAAATGGTTTCAACAAAGTCGCTTAATTCGATATGTTCATTTCTGCGATTTCCACCTTTAAACGACTCTATCTTAGTGAAGCGTACACCGTTGCTCTCATAAGCATCAAAATCTATCATATCCTTACTGATAACCACTTCTGTGTCTATCCATTGTTCATCAATGTTACAGATTGTTGCTTCTATCTGTCCTTTTGCCATGAAAATATGTGCAAAAGGCTGATCCTTCTTCGGAAGATAGCCGATAACTTCATCGTTGTAATAAAAAGCCAAAGCATTAGGGTCAAATTCATTTGTTGGCTCTGGCTTCAATACAACTTTCATACCCTCTTCAAGGGTTTCCATCAGTTCCTCGTAGTTGTCACGATATTGGATGCCTACAAGATTAAGATTCATTGTGCCATCCATTATTGTTTTCCTACGATAGTCAATTTCAATCGGATCAACAAGATAATCCATTTCGTAATGTATCAAAGCGTCAGGTTCTTTCTTGTCTTCTTCATTAGACGGACCAGCAACCACAACAATAGCATCTGCTTGTATATCTGTAATATCATCGCAGTTGAATTTTGCAAAACTAACAGCGCTTAACCTTCCTGACAGATATGATGCTATCTCTGAATTTCTAAATGAATACAATTCTTCAAAGCTGTCTTCCTCCAGTATCTGTATCGTATTTCCATCTGCACGTGCAATATGAATCGGAGTATTACCTGATACAACGGCTTTCATATATTCACGTGCGAATTGTAAAGTTTCTATAGAATCAGGGAAATGTACATGAAAAGTCCTTTGTGGTAGTGACGGTTCTTCTACCTCTTCCTCGACAGGAGTCGCTGGAACTGTGGTCTCTTCCATATTATCAAGATATTCTTTGTTGTAGAACAGAGTCCATACCGACAATTCGATGTCACCATTATCAATGTCTCGCGACAATGTTATGTGACAACCATCAATTTCCCAATCAAAATGATCATAATAGCTATCAAAGTTTCCACGGAACTTATCAGCAGCATCTGTATTTGCATATTTTCCTCCATGTACCATATCACGTTCAATAAGGTAGTAAATATCAAATGCATCATCCCAGTTGTATGAACGTTTGAAGAAGAAATTAGTTGCAGAATCGCCAATTACTTTTGCTTTAACGTATGAGAAGTAATCGCTGTCTATTTCGTCACAGATAAAGTTTCGAATCTTTTTGTTATTTGCGAAATCACCTTGAGTTTCTTTCCATGATGCATTAGGGGATTCTTTGAGGTTAACTCCAAAGAAGTTCTCCCAACAGGTCTTTTCATTGTCGAATGTATCTACAGAAAAATCTACGTCTTCCTTTGCTACAGTATCTTCCTTTGGCAATTTTTCGGTCTTCCCAAGGTATTCCTCATTGTAGAACAATGTCCATATTCCAAGTTCAATGTCACCTGTATCAGTATCACGTGACATTCTAATGTTGCAACCATCAATTTCCCAATCAAAACTATCATAATAGCTATCAAAGTTTCCGCGGAACTTGCTTGCAGCAGCTGTGTTTGTGTAGTTTCCATGATGAACGAGGTCACGTTCAATCAGAAAGTATATATCGAACGCATCGTCCCATGAATACGGGCACTTAAAGAAGAAATTCGTTGCATTTGAATCGATAACAAGTGCTTTTACATATGAGAAATATGTATTGTTTAGATTGTAGTTTTCATAAGTTCTGATAATGTTGTCTCCACTGTAATCTGTTCCTCTAACCTCCCAATCTTTATTAGGAGATGTCTTCAGATTAAGACCAAAGAAGTTCTCCCAACTAGTCATGTTGGGATTGTTTGGTTGTTTTGATGTTGGTTTTTCTGACTTTGTTTCAACTTTGACTTGAGGTGTATTGTCCTCATGTTCATTTTTGTTGTAGTTGGAAGTTTCTTCTTCTGTTGAAAATCCAAATAGTTTCTTGAAAAATTCCATTGTTATATATTTGTTTAGTTGTGAATAATTATATAAAGCAGTGAGACCTCATCGTATCATGTTCTTCAGTGAGGCCTTCGACTGCCCAAGCAACAACAAGATAGATAAAGCCTCACCTTGACTGTATATCGGGTAGTGATATTACAGAGCCAAGGGAGTACTTCCTCTACTCGTCCTGTTGCTTGTTTGGTGAAGTTGTCGAAGTTTCACTGAACGGAACAAAGTATGGAATGCACTTCCAAATTATGTCTGCAAACGCTATTATGCGAATGCAGGTGTAAAATTACTAAAAAATATGGATTTTCAACGGTTTATGGGCTTCATGAAGCGAAAAAACATGAAATTTAACGCTATATTACCATTAAGATGGCAGAATACGGCTGACATTGTGGCAATTCTTGTCGGTTTGAAGCAAGAAACGGTGTCATTATTGCCACGGAAAAGTTCGCGAGGGATTTGTGGCACGATGATAGCATAAATCGAAAGAGGAAGAGGTAAGAAACAGCGTTTCTTGCATTACTCCATACGGTATGGTGCAAGAAATGCTGTTTTTGCGTCCAGACCCAAAGGAGCGAGTAAGGAAACAACGTGCACGGCTGATTCCATGAGAATTATTATCGGAAACAACGTAGAGATGGCATAAACAATCTATTTAACGCAACAGAAAACGGAGTTTCCACAGTATTCATCTTAAAACTTTTATCAAACTATGAGTGAAATTGGAACTCTTAGCTTGGAGCGTCTAAACAACGGCGCACATTTTCTGTTCATTTCAAACGTGTTGGCACATGCTGAGGCCGATGCGAATGTAAAGAGTAAGCTCAGCACACAGATTGTCTCGCTAAAGGCTGCCATGGAGCAAGAAGATGAGGACTTGAAAATCTCGCAAAAAAGTATGCTGACCGATGACATCGCTACAGCCGATGCTTAGCGTGACGGACTTTACAGCGGTTACAAAAAGGCTGTTAATGGCTTCAGGAATCTGCCTGTGGAGAACATGGCAAAAGCAGCAAAGGTACTGACACAACACATCAAGGACTATGCCATCGACCCAAAGATGCAACTTGACAAGGAAACGAGACACTAGTGATTATTAAATATAAATATGTCAAAGAAATCTACTTTTGTATGATTTTTCTTGCTCAAAAGTTTGTATTATCAATGATTATTCGTATCTTTACAGCGTCAGTCCTCGCCAAGCCTCTTAACAATGCTCAACCGACGACAAACCGAGAGCAATGTCAAACTTGTTTGAACATTGCCGAGGTGCGAAGGAGGTAGAGATTATTAAAGCTCAAATCGTGCGAGGCGTTTTTTGTTTATACACATTTGAATATGGCGAACCTTATTCCCTTTACAAAACGGTTTGAATCTTCGGAAAATCTCGTTAATTTGCTTGAATCACGAGGTTTACAGATTTGTGATAGAAACAAAGCCATACAATACCTTGACAATATTGGTTATTACAGATTGTCTGCTTATATGTACCCTTTGTTAAAGATGCCCAAAACTGCACATTTGTATAAGGAAGGTTCAACATTCAAAAAGGTGATGATGCTTTATCGCTTTGACAAGAAACTGAGACTGCTCATGTTCAATGAAATAGAAAAGATTGAAATTGCTATCAGACGTGCGGTGATGCAAATAACAGCAGATATGACTGGCAATCCTTTCTGACTTACTGACTCTTCTTATTTCTTGGATAGTTCAAAGTTTAATGAAACAATGCGAGCTATATCCAAGGAATATAGCAAATCCAAGGAGGAGTTCATTCTCCATTTCAAACGAACCTACTCAGAACCTTACCCACCATCGTGGATTTTAGGAGAGCTGCTTACTATTGGAAACGTCAATGCCATTTATCGCAACATCAAACAAAATCGCATACGCAAACGCATAGCAAAACGTTTTGGTTTACCTATAAATGTGTTTGAGTCATGGCTCACGGTTATTGCTGTTACTCGAAATGCCTGTGGTCATCATTCAAGAGTATGGAACAAGCAGAATGCTATTCAGCCTGCAATTCCCAATAGTCCCGCAGGAGAATGGATAACGCAGCCAACAGATTCCATGCGTGCTTACTTTGATCTTTGCATCATCAAGTACTTTCTTAATGTTATATCCCCCAATAATGATATGCAGTCCAAACTAACATGGTTGTTCATTCGGTTTCCTGAAATTGACTTAAAAGCTCTCGGCTTTCCGCAGGGATGGGAAACGGAACCATTATGGAGGTAATAACATGTGGAATGGCTACTGATCATTCACTCCCTTACATGGTCTTCTTTGTTTCGGTTTGGTTCTTTTATTGGGTCAGTTCAAGCGCCCCAAACCAATACATACCTATGTAATTTTTATGTGATTGAAAGTTAAATACGTTAAATCTCACGCTTTTCGTATCTACATAGAATTCACATTGCCACTTTTCTACCGTTTAGAGCATATAGTATTGATAATCAACTAATAATAGATACTTAGATTGTTTATTTGATGATTACTTTCTTACCATTCTTGATATACAAGCCCTGGGCAGGATTGCTTACCTTGCGGCCTGTTAGGTCGAAGATGCCGTCTTGCGCGTTACCATAAGTACCTTCGTCTGTAACTGTGATACACTCTATACCTGTTACATCATCATAGTCTCCGAAGGCAAATCCGCGGGCAAGAGCTGCCGTTGCTGGATTTGTGGCTGCCTCTGTAGATACCATCAGATACGCCTTGCCGGGGGTGGCTTTAAGATGGGTGCCGTCGGAGTATGTACTTCCATCCACAGTTGCCACTCCAAGGTAGAAGCCGAGCTTATCCTTAGTTTCACTGTTATTATATGTCAGGTGGAAGAGTCTATATCCATATTCTGCGTCTATTATCTCTTCTTCCTTTTGTGTTGCCCGGAGTTCGTTTTCATCATAACCTGCTTCAGTCACTTCGTCTGCGATGTTCTTGGCATTCACATACTCACTGTTGGCTTTCAGCAGTACACCTTCACCTGCCTTCACGCGACTGTCACTGCGAGGCGTCAGCGTCATCGTGCCACCGCTGACAGTAGCGTTATATACCTTGATGGTACCACCCGTAGGAGCGATGATTTCGGCATTGGAATCACGGTTGCTGAATGTTGCCCAGTAGTTGGTGCCGGTCGGTCCGTCCTGTGCTGCGCGGATAATCTTATAGTCAAGATGTACCGGATAATCGTCAGTGCCGAGCTGCTGGCCCCATTCGCCGTAAGGCGATGAGCCATTGAGCAGATAGCATACCTCGCCGCTACCGAATTGCTCTTGGGTCTTGACCTCTGCCGAGCCTTCCACGTCAGCACCATTTATGCCGCCAGTGGCTGTGCCGCTAAGGTAATAGCAGTTTGTGATTGTAGCACTATAATTATATCCACACACGCCGCCTATGCATGTTGTACCACTTACTTGACCGGTATTATAGCAGTTTTCGATTGTGCCGTTGATATTCCATCCGCACACGCCACCGACATCTCTTTTACCACCGACTGTTCCAGTGTTATAACAGTTTGTGATTGTGGCATTACCCTCATTTACTCCACACACACCACCGACATTAATTTCTCCATTAAAATATGAATCCACAACGCCAACATTCTTTATCGTGCCCGTGTTATAACCAAACAAACCAATATTACTAGTGCTTGTATCATTGAAATACAATCCGCTTACGGTATGATTCTTCCCGTCAAAGATACCCGTATATTTGTAACCTGTAGCATTATCACCGATAGGCACCCAGTCAATCCAGCCGTCTGCCTTTGTGCCGTTACAGTTTGCAACATCACCTGTGTTTTCACCTTTGTTTACGGTAATATCGGCTGTAAGCACTGCTTTTATGTTGTTATTATTTCCACTGTTTATCTGCTGCGCAAACCAGTAAAGCTTACCTGCGTTGCCGATTTCGTAATAGCCGTCGCCATCACTGTCTGTTGCCTCGTCATATGCACCACAGTCTTTACAGATACCATTCTCTTTGTTGTGATTCTTTGCACTTGTTCCGCTGTTATTATATGTAACACAGCCGGTAGTAGCATATACTTTTGCACCGCCTAAAACAGGGTAATACTGCCTGTTATCTCCTGTGAGTGTCTGTCCCCAGACGGTCCCTTCCTGCTCTCCCTGCAGACGATATGCCACCTCGCCGCTTGCAAACTGGGATATGCTGCATTCGAACATATCAGTTTGAGCGGCAGTATTTGAACCTGCCGGCATACCGACAAGATAATAACAATTTGATATTACGCAATTCGAACTACTAGAACCGCACACACCACCGACGTAGTCACCTGAACCACTAACCTCTCCGATGTTATAGCAGTTTGTAATTGTAACAGGGGAGTCTTGAATACTTATGCAAACACCACATATACCACCGACGTAGGAATTACTACCTGAACTTCTAACCTCTCCGGTGCTATAGCAGTTTGTAATTGTAATACTTACGCCATGACCACATATACCACCGGCATAAACTGCACCGTCAAAATAAGAATCCTCAACACCCACATTGGAAATCTCAGCATTTCTTACATAACCAAACAACCCAACATATGCATCAGTTGTAGACTTAACATACAATCCGCTTATAGTGTGTCCTTTTCCATCAAATTTACCTGTATAGTTGTTTGTTGCATTACCAATCGGAGTCCATATATATTCAGGTGCTTCTGTCACACTTCCATTTGCAGCAATAAGATTATCGTTTGCAGTAATATCGCAGATAAGTTCGGCATTTATAGCGGTACTTCCTCTGTTTACCTCATTGGCAAACCATAAAAGATTACCATAGTTTGCGATTTTATAGATTTCATCCGACTTAGCCGGTTCTTCAAATGTACCACAGCTCGTACAAATACCATTATTATACTCTTCATGCTGACAGGGAGCTTGATTGCTGTATGTGATTTGGTTATCTTTACCTGTTACCTGATATACCGTTCCGTGGTTACTGTCCAGCACCGGAAAATCATCCTTCGCATCTCCTTCAATATTCTGATACCATGCCAGGTTTCCGGACGATGTACTTTGATTTAACAGATAAGTAACTTCTCCACTTTTAAACTGTTCTGCATTTTTCCCTACTACGCAAGACGAAACGTCGACATTCGGAGAAGATCCAACTCCTTTTTCCGCAGTGCCTTCTAAATAATAACAGTTTTCAATACCATAAGCATTATTTTCGCCAATTAGACTTCCTACATAGCCCGAACCCCAGACTTTTCCTCTGTTGTAACAAGGCTCAGAGGAAAAGTACTGGGGATGTTTTTTTGTTTCATA
>ULVC01004343.1_pt1 | contig 10839 bp, 9 predicted proteins | sample 1958821 | NCBI WGS metagenome assembly ULVC01 (sample SAMEA4835769, study PRJEB28245) | human gut metagenome | biome: gut microbiome; material: fecal sample | place: Denmark | collected 2008 | reverse complement strand
GAACGAGTGCGGGCTCGTGCGGCTTGCAAAGCAAGCCGTCCCCTCGCAGTTCTCAGATAGCTTCTACCACTGCGGCGCGGCTATTGAAAACTTGTTCATCGGGTTTTATAAAGTCGCTTGCTTTACCTTTTGGCAAATGTCCTCATCCGTTTTTTTGTGTTCTGCGAATTTAGGAAAGCCGTAAATTACCATATAAACCGCGGACGGATAATATTCGCTCATACGCGATTCAATATATGTTGGCCGTTGTATTTTGCGGGGGAACAAAGTTTGCTCCTGCGGTTTACCTCTTGCAACTGTTCGTCACATCCCTATTTGTCGGACGAATAACGCACAATATAAAAAACAAATCCTACCCAACAAAAACGTGGGTAGGATCTGCTGCTTTTTGGGTAGGGTATAGCTCCAATGCTTATGCTCTGTTGCTCGGGCGATCCTCGATTATCTTTCCGTCCGATATCCTGACAACGCGCGTGCCCTCTTCGGCGATTTCGTTGTCGTGGGTGATTAAGATTATCGTGCGCCCCTCATCGTTGAGCTCGTGGAGTATTTTCATGACCTCCTTGCCGGAGTGCGAGTCAAGGTTTCCGGTCGGCTCGTCTGCGAGGATTATCGGCGGGCGCGCGGCTACCGCGCGGGCTATCGCAACTCTCTGCTGCTGACCGCCGGACATCTGCGAGGGCAGGTGGTTCATTCGCTTTTCGAGTCCGACTCTGCGCAGCGCGTCAACGGAGAGCTTTTCGCGCTCCTCCTTTTTGACGCCCCTGTAAATCAGCGGAAGCTCGACGTTGCCTTTTGCCGTGAGGCTCGGAATGAGGTTGAAGCCCTGGAAGATAAAGCCGATTTCCTTGTTGCGTATCTCCGAGAGCTCATCGTCCGTCAGGTTTGAAACATTCTTGCCGTCGATGAGATATTCGCCGCTCGTGCAGATATCGAGCAGACCGAGCATATTCATCAGCGTCGATTTGCCCGAGCCGGAGTGACCGACTATCATCAGAAATTCCCCGCGGTCAACGGTCAGGGAGACTCCGTCGAGCGCGTGAACCTCGTTTTCGCCGGGATTGTATATTTTGTATGCGTCCTTGACTTCGATAAGATGCGGCATAGCAAAGCTCCTCAAGTGTTTTTTATAATTTTATCGCAATATTACTCATTAAGTCAAGTCACCATTTGTAAATTATTTTAGCGGCGGTATATTTCTTTCGCGCTTGCAGAAAATAGACGCGAGGAGATGAGATGATGTCGCTGTCCGGAAAGGAATATGAAAAAATGACGAAGCGCGCCTCGCCGCCGAGTCCGAAGCTGATGAATCTTCTGAAGGCGTTTTTGACAGGCGGGCTCATCTGCGCGATAGGCGAGGGCTTTTCCATGCTCTATGAGTCTCTCGGCGCAGACGAAAAAACCGTGTCGAGCCTGGTGCCGTGCACGCTCATTGTCATTGCCGCCGTGCTGACGGCTCTGGGCGTGTTCGATAAAATAGCCCGTCACGCGGGCGCGGGAACGCTCGTGCCGATAACTGGCTTTGCAAACGCGGTCGTTTCGCCCGCCATGGAGTTTCGCAGCGATGAGAGTGATATAATAGGACTCAGTCAGAAAGCCTTTAAGCATTTAGACGCGAGTATGATGATTTAGTCCAAACAATTACATTTAGAAAGGAGTTTGTATTCGAGCAATATATTCAATCATAACCTGCCACACAGAAAAGCCGAATGAGCGTTGAAACCCATTCGGCTTTTCCTATTTCATGAGGAGGATAAGAATGAAAAAACAAGGCGTACTGATTTATGATGATGTGATCGACCGGATGGACATTCGCTTCGGGCCGTTGGATTACTACGGCGGCCTTCACTGCGGAGAACGGCTGGAGGTGCTGCTTGACGGAGAGTGGATCCCGACGAGAATCGAACTCGGTGAGTTCTGGTATCTCAAGGGCGTTAAGCTGATCAAGCTGAATGGACTGATTGTAAGAATCGAAGACTGATACTATGTGACGACGGAAAGGTCGTCATTTTTATTATTCCAAGGAAGGAGGCGCTGATGTTGAAATGCTTGATGAAGTATGAATGGGTAAAGCTGCGAAGAGATACCCTGCCGGTCGGCAAAGGTATTATGGGTGCCTGGGCAAAGCTTGCCGCCCGAGCTGCATTTCGCAAAGGACACGCCTCCTACTGTGGCCATAAGAACGCTGTGAGCCCAGGAATGTGGTCCGGAGGTATTGTTGGGCTGAAGAGTATTCTCGGCACCAGAAGCCGTACACAGGCTTTAGAGATAATGGATAAGCTATCAGCCCTCGGTTATCTGAAATACACGCTGGACGGCAAAACCAAAAAGCTGACCTATCAATTAACGGATTGGGTCGTAAAATGCTCCGGTGAGGAGTGCATGAACGGAACCGTGTATGCCACAGATGGTTTTGGGTTTCTCTGTCTCCCCCGCAATATTACACAGCGACTTGTCGAGGAGCAATATATATTTGATGAAGCAGACGCATGGCTGGATCTCTGGTGCCACACAGTATCGGAGGAACCGGGCAATGCGTTTTCTTTTATGGCGCCGGCTGTTCAATACGGCAATTACGGTGCCATATTAACGATGGAAAAACTGGGGCAGCGCTGGGGCTGGGAAAAGACAAAGGTATGGAGATTTTTCAAAAAGCACGGGGATGTCTTTGCTCTGTACCGTCTCCCTGGCTCTTACGGCTGCCTCGTTTTCAATAAATCGTATCCGATGGATACCGAGGTTTCCTTGCCTAAGCAGGCAGAAATCCTGCGTATTCTTGATGAAATACGCATTTGGGGTGCTAATACGCACAAGGTAGGCAGTGACAACGATCATATCAACCGCTTGGTTGCATGGTACAGCAGAAATGCCGTGGAAAAGTCGATTGACAATGTGGAAGAAAATCGCGTTGCACTTTCGGACAGTATAATACGCGCGTATTTTTCTCCGTGTTGGAACTGTAAGAATTGTGAGTATGTCTGCCGGAGTAAAGAGTATTCCGTGCTAAAGGTACAGGAAACGAATAAAATCCGCGGACCGTGCAGGCCGACGGATATCACCAAAATCGCAAAGGAGATGTTTTATCATGGGCAAACAGGATGAACTGCAGTATGAGCAGCAGGAAAAACGAATACAAGCGCAGTCAGACGCTTTTATCACACTTCTGACAAAGCGAGGCATCTTGGGCGACAGCCAGATTGACGATGCACAAAAGCGTGCTGCCAGACAGGAAAAGACAAAAAACTGCTATCACAACACGCTGATGCTTCTCCAGCACTATCGCACGTTGGTATGGATGCTGGAATGCTTCCCCGAGACGGTTGCTACTGAGCTTGACCGACCGTTTGAAGGCGTGGACAAGTTGATCGAGGACGTGGATGTTGAGGTGGCGCTGGGCAATAAGAAGATTGAAAGCCGGATGCAGGGCATGCAGAAATCCCGCCTGCTGATGGATCGGCTTAATGAAGCGTTGACCGTACTCCGAAAGAAGCCGGATAACGGCGAACGGCTGTATAATCTCATCTACACGGCCTACATAGCGCCGGAGGTGCTCAATCATCAGGAGGTTTTGTATCGACTGAACCTGTCGTCACGGAACTTTTATCGCTATCGCCAGCAGGCCATTTCCGTCCTTTCCATTCGTTTGTGGGCGACAGCTGCGCCGGATGTGGACTTTTGGTTGGAAATGCTGACGCTTCTGGAAGGACTGAAATGAATATGCCCATAAAAAGGCGAAAAGTTGGCACACGATTGCCGATGACACGGGAACGCGAATGTGCTAAAATAATATCGTCCCAAACTGGGATCGGGCGAAACCGACGCCGTTTCTTGAGCTGAAAAGCTTTAAGAGACGGCGTTTTTTATTGCCCAATACCGAAGAAAGGAGGGCTAAACGCATGAACAGACAGCTTCGGCTGCGTGATGGGAAGATCAAAACCGCATACTGGTCGCTCGTGGGCGCTGTGTCAGCGCTGCTCGTTTCGACGCAGGCGGTATTCGCCGCAGATATGTGGGATCGTTTTTCGATGATCATGAAGGATATCTACGGAGAGCTTGTGGCGATCAGCACCATCGTGGCAGTCACAGTAGCCGCTATTGCTCTGCTGGTGCGCATGATCTCGCGCAATCAGCGAGCCGTCGATGAAGCGACGAGTTGGCTCAAGAGAATCGTGATCACCTGGATCATTCTGAATTCTCTCGGCTTTATCGTTGCCTATCTGCAGCCCCTCATCAGCGGCGGAAACTACAACCCGTAAAAGACCCGGTCAAGCGGAAAGGAGGTGAACACCTATGCTTGACTGGATTTTTGAAGGAATCGTCACCTGGATCAGCAGTGTTGTGTCAGACATGATGGATGCTGTGTCCGGGCTGTTCCTTCAGGCGCTCGGCACGGATATGACGGCAATGGAAGAATACTTCCCGTTTGTGTCTAAAGCCTTTACCGTAATGCAGTACACCGCATGGGCGCTGCTATTCCTGATCACAGTCTGGCAGTTGTTCCGTGTATTCGGCGGTCCTGTAACGGAAGCGGAAAACCCGTGGATACTGCTTGGCAGAAGTGCGTTATTCGCCTTTCTGATCGGATATGCCAAGCCGATTTTCCTGTTGACACTGAAAATCGCAACAGCGCCGTATACGGCACTCATGGACATTCAGATGACAGCGGAGGACTTTACCTTTGCCGGAATCGAGCAGGCCCTTCAAAACGGGCTGACCAGTCTTATCGCCACCATCTCGGTGGTTGGGCTGTTGCTGCTCACCATACTGGAAATTGCACTGGGCTGGAACTACTTCAAGCTGCTGCTTGAAACGGTGGAACGGTATATCGTTGTCGGTGTGCTGTGCTACACCTCACCACTCGCCTTTTCTATGGGCGCATCCAAAGCAACAACGCCAGTATTCCGGTCGTGGTGCCGGATGGTCGGGTCGCAGCTATTGCTCCTTGTGATGAATGTCTGGTTCCTGCGTGGCTTTTCAACCTCGGTAGGCCAGTATATCGGCACAGGCGGCGCCTTGTCCAACGGTAACGGCAATGTGTTCCTGTGGCTGTTCTGTGCAGTGGCGTTCCTCAAAACGGCACAGAAATTTGACAGCTATCTCGCAGCAATGGGACTGAATGTAGCCCAGACCGGCTCCGGCATGGGCATGGAACTGCTGATGGCAGCACGGGTAATCTCTGGCGTGGCCGGAGGCGCAAGAAGCGCCGGCAGTGTGTTCCGCGGAGGCAGTGCCGCAACCGGTACAGGTGCAGCGGCAACGGGGTTTGCCGCAGGCTTTGCCAACCGTTTCAAGGGCAATTCGTATGTCCGTGATGCGGTCGTGGACGGCGGTACAAGAATGGGTGCCGGTGGAACGATCGGCTTTGTCGGTCGGGCTTTCGGCGGTATGGCAGCCCGTAACGGTGCCACACTGACCGGAGAATCCATCTCTTCCGTGGCGTCCAGAACACCGAATGTGTCCGGCTCTATCGGCGGCGATATTGCCAACCGTAGTCTCGGCAATTATATGCCGCATATGAAGGGCATGAATCTCTCGGATACGCAGATCACCGGCGGACATATCTCCACCAAGGCGATCGGCGCTGACGGGAAAGAAACGGCTGTCGAGATGTTCAACGCTTCCCAGTTTGAAAAGCCGGACGGTCCGCACGCCGTTGTCAATGCCTCGGACGGCAGCCAGTGGTATCAGATGGCCAGCGGTTCCGGAGCCGGAGCATTTTACGACGCGCCCGTATTCAGCGGCAATTCCGCAGAGGCGGCGCAGGTTGCGGCCGCATTCCCGGATGCGGACGGTGTAACGCTCAGAACGGTCGGAGACGGTGTCATTGAGGCATCTTCGGACGGCGGCGTGAGCAGATGGTACAACAGTGCCTATTATGATGAGCCGGATGCACCGCATTCCACAATTCAGGCGGCCAACGGCGTAGAGTGGTACGCCATGCAGCAGCATGCAGAAACGCCTCCCTTTGAGGCGGGCGACGCAGCGGATGGCTATAATCGGGCACAATTCCAAAGCTTTATGCCTGGCTATGAGCAGCCGGTCACAAGCGTGGATGGATCTGGTCGTATGGACGGGCATTTTGAGGTCCGGCACGAAAACGGGTCCGGCACGATGTTCTACGATACGGCACAGTATGCACCTCCCCGCGGTGACTATCAGGTATATGAAGATGTTCACGGCAGCCAGTGGTACGCAGTACACGGTGAGGCTGCAGTGGAACGCAAGCCGGTTTATGAGAACGGAAAACCGGTCTATGACGGCGATAATGTACGCACCGTCTCTACGGAAACCGTGCGGTACAAAAGCACACCGTCCCGTTATGGTGAGCCAAAATCCCGTGATCAAACGGAGATCAAGTCGCCAAGGCGGAGACGATAAACGGCGGACAGCCGGATCGGAGCAATGGATTCGGTTCGGCTGTCTTCCTATTTAAAAGAGAAGACAAGCCTGCCTTTGGCAGTTTGAATACGGAGGTGAAAGAATGGCAGAGCCGCAAAAGCAGCAAATGGGAGACGGTTCGGATAATATCGGTCAAGCGGCCGGTCAGGCGGCAAAAGCCGCCAAAAACGCCGGAAAACAAGCCGCAAAGCAGGCGGCGAAAAAAGGTGCGGAAGCAGCCGCCAACGCCGCTGCGGCAACCGTAAAAGCCGGCGTGGAGGGCGGCAAAGCCGTGGCAGAAATCGCAGCCGGTACAGCCGCCGGTGGTCCCTGGGGTGCGATCATCTCCGCCGCATGGGCCATGCGGCATACCCTGTTTAAGATTCTCGTCTGTTTGTGCCTTTCGGTGGTTTTTCTCATTGTTATGATCGTGGAGCTGCCCGGGATCATCATCAATAAAGCCCTTGGTCTCGATGGCAATGAGCCGACGGTATCCATCACGGAGATATATGAAAATCTCTCTGAGACGGTTTCGGATATTGTCCAGGCTGGGTATGACGCTTCGATGGCTGAGGTGGAACGCCTGATTTCAGACGGCGGCTATGACCGGGAGCTTTCAATGAATGCGCTGATCAATTATGCGCAGAGTTCGGCCGGGTATGACACCGCCTATATTCTGTCGGCATATTCCACTTCGATGGAACAGCTCAGCAACGACCCGGAGGATATGAAAAAGAAGCTGGACGGTGTGGCAGCCAAAATGTTTCCAGTAACTTCGGTTGAGCGAGAAAATGAAGTGATCACGCCGGTTACTTACTATACCTACAAGTCGGTCACGATAACCGTAGTAACGAAAACGGTAAAGACCGGAGTGATCAACGGCGTCCCGCAATACCACTATGAGACGGCGGAAGCGACCTACTATTTGCAGGATCAGCAGTTGTCATCCGATACACAGATCGAGGTGGATGCATACGCAGCCGTCACCCTGACGCTCCCCGTATACAGCGGCAGCAATATCACAGGCACACGCAAGGCAACCTATTATCAGTACACAGGCAAGGAAACGCTTACACCGGAAAAGAAAACCGTTAAATATCTGGAATGCACCATTCATCCCTTTGACAATACGGTGATTTCCACAGCGTTTGGGCTGGATCTCAACGCCTCCTATAACGGTCTGGAAACCACATATGGCGATGTGATCCACTCCCGTGCCTTGGCCCTGAAGAAAACGCTATACGGAACAGCCGGAAACGGCAGCACCGTTCCGCTTACCGATGTAGAACTGATTGCCTTCCTCGCCCGTCAGAATTGCAGCGAAACACGAAAGCACATTGTCAAAACCGGGCTGTCCCTCGTCGGGAAGGTGCCATACTTCTGGGGCGGAAAATCGGCAGCCGGATGGAATGATGAATGGAATACGCCAAAACTCGTTACAGCCGCCGGTTCCACAACGACCGGCACGATCCGCTCGTTCGGTTTGGATTGCTCCGGCTTTTCGGATTGGACCTATAAAACGGCTGTCGGCGTCAGCTTGAACGGTGCCTCCTGGAGTCAGTGGGACGAATCCTATGCCATTACCGCCGAAGAGCTTTTGCCCGGTGATTTGGGATTCCTGATGGATGACGACGGAGGCGGATGGAATCATGTGCTTATTTTTGCCGGATACGGTGAAAACGGCGAGCGCATGTGGGTCCATTCCTCCGGTGGTGAGGGCGTAATTTTCAACACGCCGAGCTATGAGGCCGGGCTGGCACTGCGCCGACCGAAGAATGTAGATTTCGGTGATACACCGGGATAAAAAAGAACGGAGGAATCATGGAAGAAAAAGAATTTAATACGACCTTTGCCATTCCTGCAAACTATACCGACTCCGGAAAGATATTCGGCGGAATGCTGGAACCGCGGAATGCGGTCGAGGCACTGATTCTGATATTGGCCATCGGATATCCGGAGTTGATGCTGATCCCAATGGCAACCACAATACGCATCGTGGTAATGACCGTCACACTGATCCCGATTGGGATCCTCGCCGCTATGGGCATTGACGGCGATTCGCTGTTCCAGTATGCGGGTCACATTATCTGCTATCTGGCGCACAGAAGAAAACTGCATTTGAGAAGGGTGGGATACAAATATGACCAAAGACAGCTCCGCAAAAAGAAAAACAGGAAAAAGAAAGCCTGAAAAGCTGAGCTTTACCCAGGATTTCATTCCAATCAAAAATCTGGAGCACGGCATTATCGAGACGACCGACGGGCGCTATATCAAGATCCTCGAAATTGAGCCCATCAACTTTATGCTGCGTTCGGAGGAAGAACAGTATGAGATCATCTGCTCCTTTGCAAGCTGGCTGAAAATTTCGCCGGTGCATCTGCAGTTCAAGAGCATCACCCGCAAAGCTGATTCCGATAAGCACATAGCTATGCTCCGAAAGGAAATGGCAACCGAAGAAAGTGAGCAGTGTAAGAAGCTCAGCGAGGGATATATCCGACTCATTAAGGATGTGGGAAGCCGTGAAGCGCTGACGAGGCGCTTCTTTTTGATTTTCCGGTATGAAGAACTGCGGCGTAACGAAAACAGCGACTACGGACAGATCTGCAGCACACTGCTAACCGCCGAGCAGAACGCCCGGGCCTACTTCATGCAGTGCGGCAACAATATCCTTCAGCCGAAGGATCCCGACGAAGCAACGGCGGAGATTTTATATATGTTTTTCAATCGCCGTTCCTGTGTAGAAGAGCCGTTTCATTCCCGCGCCGACCGTATCGTCTTAGACACGATGGCGGCGAAAAACAAGGTCATCGGCATCGATCCGATTCCACATATCCGTATGGCGCATTTTATCGCACCGCGCGGCATTGACCTGACGCACCGCAATTACATCATTATGGACGGCCTCTACTACTCCTTCCTGTATATCAAAGGAAATGGATACCCGAATAAGGTCCGCGCCGGATGGATGTCATCCCTCATCAATGCCGGTGAAGGCATTGATGTCGATGTGTTTTTAAGACGGGAAAACCGCAGCAAGACCATCGACAAGGTTGCCCAGCGCATCCGCCTGAACCGCACGAAGCTTAAAAGTATGCAGGACACCTCGACCGACTATGAGGAGCTTACCGGTTCCATTCAGGCCGGATATTTCATCAAGCAAGGGATCGCCAATTACAACGAGGACCTTTTTTACATGTCGGTGTTCGTGACCGTGTCCGCACGGACCTACGAAGAACTGATGTGGCGCAAGCAGCAGATGACTGATATGCTCAAGTCTATGGATATGTATGTCAGCGACTGCAGCTTTCAGCAGGAGGACGCCCTGCGCACGGTGATGCCGTTTCTGCAGATATCCCCGAAGCTTGAAAAGAAGTCCAAGCGGAATGTGCTGACCAGCGGTGCGGCCTCTACCTATATGTTCACATCCTTTGAGATGTCGGACGATACCGGTGTGCTGCTCGGAATCAACCGCCATAACAACTCGCTGTGCATCGTCGATCTGTTTGATACGAAGAAAAATAAAAATGCCAACTTGAACCTGCTCGGTACCAGCGGTGCCGGAAAGACTTTTACCATGCAGTTGCTGGCGCTGCGTATGCGTATGCGCGGAATTCAGTGCTATATCATTGCTCCCATTAAGGGACATGAGTTCCGGCGAGCGTGCAACCGCATCGGCGGTCAGTTTATCAAGATTGCACCGGGCTCACCGCACTGCATCAATATTATGGAGATTCGGCACACCATCAGCCCAGAGATGGAACTGATTGATGAGCTGGATTACAGAGAGATGGACTCTCTTCTGGCGCAGAAAATTCAGCAGCTGATGATTTTCTTCTCACTGCTGATTCCGGACATGACCAACGAAGAAGAGCAGATGCTGGATGAGGCGCTGATCCGCACCTACGGCAAGTTCGGCATCACGCACGATAACGATTCGGTCTATGCGGACCGCAATGCCGTTCCGCCAAAGATGAAGACCATGCCGATTCTCGGAGATCTGCATGAGGAGCTGCAAAAGAATGAAATGACCAAACGCATCGCCGTCATTGTCAGCCGCTTTGTTACCGGCTCGGCGCAGTCCTTCAATCAGCAGACGAATGTGGATCTGTCCAATAAGTATATCGTTCTCGACCTGTCGGAGCTGAAGGGCAAACTGCTGCCTGTGGGTATGATGATCGCCCTCGACTATGTCTGGGATAAGATCAAAAGCGACCGAACAAAAAAGAAAGCCATTATGATCGACGAGATCTGGCAGTTGATTGGTGCTGGTTCCAATCGGATGGCGGCAGAGTTCTGCCTGGAAATCTTCAAGGTCATTCGAGGTTTCGGCGGTGCGGCGATTTCCGCAACGCAGGACCTGTCCGATTTCTTCGGTTTGGAAGATGGGCGCTACGGTCGGGCCATTATCAACAATTCCAAGAATAAGATCATTCTGAATCTGGAACCGGACGAAGCGGAGTT
>ULVC01044663.1_pt1 | contig 10996 bp, 8 predicted proteins | sample 1958821 | NCBI WGS metagenome assembly ULVC01 (sample SAMEA4835769, study PRJEB28245) | human gut metagenome | biome: gut microbiome; material: fecal sample | place: Denmark | collected 2008 | reverse complement strand
GGCGATCGGCAGGTCGTACCCGCTTCCGTTCTTCCGCACGTCCGCCGGAGCCAGATTGATCACTATCTTCTTGCCAGGAATCCTGAAGCCCAGCGACTGAAGGGCTGTCACTGTCCTCAGAAGGCTCTCCTTGACAGCCACATCCGCAAGTCCGACCAGATGTATTCCTATACCATGCGTTATGTCCACCTCCACGGTGACGGGGACAGCCTCGATGCCGACGCACTTCGCCCCAAGAATGTCTATCAACATAGTTTGAGTTCATTTGTACACCGGCAAAAATGGCACAACAAAACGTAAATTTTCTAAAGAAACAGAAATTTCGTCATAAAAAACAGAAATATTTTTTCTTTATGGTCAAATAAGATGGGATGGTCACTGTTTTTGCGTTACCCGAATATGTTAATTTATTGTTACAACGGTAACGTTAAAGGCATTTTTGAGTATCTTTGAAAGATTTATTATAGCAAAAACGGAAATGGAGAAGAATGAGATAACTTTGTTCTGCGTCAATGACGGGAAGAACCACAAGATTGAGAAGGGAAAGTCGCTGAAGGATCTGGCGGACAAATGCTGCAAGTGCGTCACGGACAAGAAGACGGGACAGAAGTCCGACGTGCTGGCCGCACTGGTAGACAACAAGCTTAAGGAGCTGAGTTTCAAACCAGTGAACCTGCATCAGGTAGAATTTATCGGCTACAATCATCCGGACGGGAGAAGAAGTTACGTGCGCTCGCTCTGCTTCGTGCTGCAGAACGCCGTCAGGGAACTCTATCCTGACAAGGTGCTGGTGATCGACCATTCCCTGCCAAGCGGGCTGTACTGCGAGATCCGGGAGATCGGCAAGACGGAGGACGGACGCAGCAAGGTCTACTTCGTCACAGACGATGAGATCGACAGGATCCGCGAGAAGATGAAGGAGATCGTGGCCAGGAACCTTCCTTTCACCAAGGTCAAGATGTTCTCGGAGGAAGCGGAGAAACTGTTCATCGAGAACAATCAGCCGCAGAAGGCCGAACTCCAGAAAAGCCTTGGAACCTTCATTTGCAGCGTCTACTATCTGGACAGAATGGCCGACACGTTCCACGGACCGCTTATCCCGTCCACAGGCTACCTTAAGGTGTTCGACATCAGCGGAATGGGCAACGGATTCTGTCTACAGTCGCCAATGATGACGGACTTCTGCAAGGTGATGCCGATGAAGCGCCAGGGAAAGATCGCTGCGGCGCTCAAGGAATATTCCGACTGGTGCTCCATCATCAACATAGGAAGCATCGGCACGCTGAACAAGGCTGTCAAGGACGGCAAGGCCGTCAGCATCATCAACCTTGCCGAGTCGCTCCACGAACGGAACTACGCCAGGATCGCCGACAGGATCTATGCTGAAAGAGGGCTGAAGAGGATCGTGATGATCGCCGGGCCTTCCTCCAGCGGAAAGACATCGTCGTCCCTCAGGATCGCCCTCCAGTGCAAGGTGCTGGGACTCAAGCCGAAAGTCATCGAGCTGGACAACTACTTCGTGGACAGGGAACATACTCCCAAAGACGAGGACGGCAACTACGATTTCGAGTCTCTCTACGCTATGGATCTCGAATTCCTCAACAAACAGCTGAACGAGCTACTTGAAGGAAAGGAAGTTGAGGTGCCGCGTTTCGACTTCAAGACAGGAAACAGGATCTTCGAGGGCAACAAGCTACGTCTGGAGGACAAGGACATCCTTATCATGGAAGGCATACACGCCCTCAACCCTGAGATGACCTCGGCGGTGGACGACTCAAGAATATTCAGGGTCTACGTCTCCGCCCTGACATCGCTGAACATCGACGAGAACAACAACATGTCCACTTCGGACAACCGACTGCTCCGCCGTATGGTGCGCGACAACAGGGTCAGGGGCATCACTCCGGAAGAGACCATCATGAGATGGAACAGTGTGCGCCGGGGAGAGAGCAAGAACATATTCCCGTTTCAGGAGAACGCTGACGCCCTGTTCAACTCCGCTCTGATCTTTGAACTTCCGATGCTGAAATATTACGCCGAGCCGCTCCTGCGCAGGATCGCGCCGAACTCCCCTGCCTACACCGAGGCCGTGCGGCTGCTAAAGTTCCTGGACTACATCGTGGAACTCCAGCCAAGCGAGATCGCCGCGATTCCGCCGACATCCATCATGCGCGAGTTCATCGGCGGCCAGACACTGACCAGAGACTGAATCGACGTACAGACGCAAGACACAATACAACTCAGGGGTTGTCACGAAGTGACTGTGCTTAAACATAAAGGGCCGGCTAATTGCCAGCCCTTTATTTTATATTATCTCCAGCGAGTTGGAAGTTATCCAGCCTTGGCGACCGTCGGCAAGGGAGATGTTCTTCCAAGAGCCGACCTCGTCAAGTATCCTGACCTTGGTACCTTCGTGGATGACAAAGAGATCTTTGGAGGAACCGCTTGACGGAGAACTCTTTACGGACGAAACGGGCGACATCACAATCGCTGTGTCCGTCTTCATGCTGTCGGACTTCTGCCAGAGAGAGAATCCCAAGGCGCCGGCGGAAAACAGCAGAAGCACGATTCCGCAGTAGAATCCGGCGCGCCTCCTGCCTGCCGAAGCACCCAGCAGGAACAGCAGACCCATTGCCAGAGCGGCAGCGAGCAATATAAGGAACATGACGGCCCACGCGTCGGAACTCATCACATAGCAGACCTTTCTGGCCACACTCTTGAGGATGAACTCAGGCACAGGCTCGATCTTGTCCTGCACAAAACTGTTGGTGAACTCAAGATTGTAGCGGGCGTCTGAATAGGACGGATCCAACCTCAGCGCCCTCTCGTAGTCAAGGATGGCGCGTGGATAATTGCCCTGCTTGAACCAGGCGTTGCCAAGATTGTAGTACAACGTGGCGGATTTATACCCCGCGTCCTCGACCTGGGTCCAGGCCGCCGACGCGTCGGCGAACCTTCCGTCCGTGTAGGCCTGAACGCCGGCAGTCCACAATGAGTCAATATCCCTGGCCTGGACATTCATGGAAACGCCAAGCGAGAGGATCACGGCGATGACCGTGGCCACCTTGCCGGATGACTTGCCGCCGGACTTCAGGCTGGAGTCAATGGATGAGATGACCTTGAGAGCCTCATCGTAGTGAGACCTCATGGCATCGTTGCCGCCGTCAGGAGAATAACGGGCGAACTCACAAGCGTCAAGAAGATCGGTAAAATCCTTTGTAAGTTCCTCGCTGACACCACCTTCGGTCAGAGCAGAGGAGATGTTGTCCTTGCTGATTTCAGACATGTCCATGTTCAGTTTGTCGGAAATAAATCCGATGAGAGCCTTGTGAAGCTCCTCATAGAAAGCCGTGTAGAGATTCTTGTCAAGATAGCCGCCAGCCTGCGCGAGACGTTTCTGAGCCATCTTCGCGGCGCGCCTGTTCTTTGTTCCGGCGACATCAGCCCTCAAGGCAGCCACCTTTCTGAACGCAAGGAAGACAGCCAGCGCACCCAGAACCAGGATCGTCAAGAGGATCCAGAACAGCACGGAACCCACAAAGAACGACCCCGAGGCGGACAGGCCCGGTTTGCCGGTGAATATGAAACGTATGTCGTCTGCAAGACTCTTCACATCCTTACGCTCGACACCCGAATTCACCGTCACGGCCGGAGACGAATCTCCGCCCTTACCCTTAGCCACCTTGATGTGCATCGGCTCAGTCCTGAGTGTCACGTACTTGCCGGAGTTTACATCGTAGTAGGAATATTCCACAGGCTCGATCGTGAAATCACCGTGGCTTCTTGGGATGAAAGGATACTCGAAAGACTTGCTGCCGGACGTGCCGCCGGTGCTCTTGTCCGTGTTCTCCGTCGTCTTCGTGTCATAGGTCTCGAAATCAGGAGGGAAGCTGACCTTCGGCTCTTCAAGAAGCGAGACATTGCCGCGTCCGGAGACCGTAATGACCAGAGAGGCCGCGTCATGAGTCTTGAGGTTGTCCGATGTCAGACGCGCGGATATTCCGAAATTACCCACGCCTCCTCCGAATGACGCAGGCTGCCCAGCGGGAAGCGGGTTCACCTTGACTTTCAGCGGCGAGGTTGCGACTCTCTTGCGGATGGTACGGTAGTCGTCCTCGAAGAACCGGTCGAAGATGCTGCCGGACGAGGACGGGCTGTTCCTCACATTGACAAGGCAGACAAGCTCCGCCGGATCGATCGGGATGGTTCCCGACTGCTGAGGGATCAGGACATAGGATCTGAGGACTGCCGTGTTGTAGATCTTGTCATCAAGGCTCTCGCGCTTGAACTCTATGTTGGTCGGAACGTAAGTCTCCTGGCTCCAGAAGCCATTGAATGTAGGGAACTTGGCATTCTCGAAGCCCACCACATTGGCTCTTTGGTAAATCTTGAGTGTGGCCGTGATCGGTTCGCCGATGACCACCTCATGCCGGCTGAGGCTCAGCCTCAGGAACAAGTCTCCGGAAGAGACATCACCGGTAGAGGAAGAAGGCCGGCGTTCACTTGAGGATGACTGGCCCGCGCCGCCGGAAGACCCGGAAGATCCTGAAGATGACGCTCCGTCGCTCACAACCTGCACGTTAGCAGGAGAGGACGAGATTCTTTCCCCTGAGACACTGGCTGTGGCGGCAGGTATCTGGAATGTGCCGGTGGATTTAGGAATAAGAATGTAGGTGAAAGTTGTCTGGCGGGAGGACGACCTCTTGCCATTGATGATCTGTATGCTGGCGCTGGTCCCCTTCTGCGGCCCCCAGACCAGCTGGAAGTCATCACCGGCAGACCATTGGAAGTCTGTCGGGGCCTTCTCGCCGTCAATTATGAACGTGACATTGAACTGCTCGTTGACAGCGACGACATCCGGTACCTCCACCTTGATGGAACTCTGGCCGGACGCCTGAAAAAAAGCTACGAGCAATAATGCCACTACGTAAACCAATCTCTTCATATTCACTCTATTACCAATTCTTTTCCTTCTGTCGTGATTTCAGCAAAGCCGCTTTCTCCTTGTTCACCTTGTCCTGGGTCTTCTTCTCTCTGTCCTGGATAGCCTTCAGCATCTGCTGAGCCTGCTGAGGGGAGATTTTAGCATCTCCCTCCCCTTGCTGAGGATCTTGTTGAGGATCAGGCCGGTCTCCTTGATTCTGATCAGGATTGTCATTCTGATTCTGATTCTGGCCGCTATTGTCCTGATTATTGTCCTGATCCTTATTGTCCTGATCCTGCTGGTTGTCGCCTCCGCCACCCTGCTGCTCCTCGTCCTTGAGCATCTGTTTGGCATAGGCGTAATTCTCCTTGGCCTCCAGATCCTCCGGATTGAGAAGGATTGACTGCTTGTAGGCCTCTACAGCAGCCTTCCAGTCCTTTTTCTGCACGGCCACGTTGCCCTGGTTGTAGAAATAGTCAGCGGCACGCCCGGAAGCGGGAGCAATCTCCTTCAATCTGTCCAGAGTCTTGGCGGCCTCGTCGAAATTGCCCTCCCGGTACAGGGCGCCGGCAAGATTATAGCCGGCGGCGAACGAAGTGGAATCCTTAGCCTGCGCCTTACGGTACTCTATCTCAGCGTTCTGCCAATTGCCTTTCCTGTACTGACGGTTGCCCGCCCTCACCTCCTTGCGATCAGTCTGAGCCATGCAGACACCGCAGGCGAGAGCCAGCAGGAAAGCCGTCAATGAATATCTTAAAATCCTCCTCATCTCTTTCCTTCAAACAAATGTCTTCTGGCACGCCTGTCTCCGACAAGCATCTCCAGAACGAAAAACACCAATGCTATGCCGAGGAAATACATGAACTGCTCGTTGTATTCCTCAAACACCACGGAATTATATTCCTCATCCTCCATCTTGCGGATGTCGCTTATGATCGGGGTCAGGCCGAACTCATCGTTGCCGGCATGGACGTAGGCTCCGCCCCCGGCAGAGGCGACCTTCCTGAGGGTCTCCTCGTCGAGACGAGTCACGACGATGTTGCCGTCCTTGTCCTTCAAGAGTTCGCCGTTCATCGGAATAGGCTGGCCATCAGCAGATCCGACACCGATCGTGTAGACTTTGATCCCGGCCTCGGCGGCCTGCTTTGCTGCGGCCACCGCGTCATCCTCGTGGTTCTCGCCATCGGTGATCACGATGATCGCCCTGCTGTGCTCGCTCTGGGCGCTGAACCCCCGGACCGCCGTGCTGATCGCATCCCCGATCGCCGTTCCCTGAATCGGGATGGACTCCGTGGAGATGGAATTAAGGAACATCTTTGCACTCACATAGTCGGAGGTGATAGGCAGCTGGACGAACGATGTGCCGGCGAACACTATCAGTCCAATCCTGTCGTCCTTAAGTTTGTCGGTGATTCTGGAGATGGCCAGTTTGGCCCTTTCCAGCCTGTCAGGAGAATAATCCTGGGCGAGCATCGAGTTGGACACGTCCAGGACGATCATGATTTCGGCTCCCTTTATCTTGTGATCCTTGAGTTTAGCTCCGATCTGAGGCCTTGACAGGCCGATCACGAAAAAGAAGAACGCCAGCGAGAGCAGCACTGTCCTGACCCACAGCTTGCCACGCGACCAGGACGGCATCAGCTCGTTCACGAGAGCCTCGTCGCCGAACCTGCGAAGACGACGGCGCCTGCCCCAAAGCCATAGTCCCATTCCAAGAAAGAAGAACGGGATCAGCAACAAAAGCAAAAGATAATGCGGCGCGGCGAAAATTATCATGGCAACCTCCTTATCAACAGTTTAATGACAAACTCCAGCAGCAAGCAGATCAAGGCGGCCAACGCATAGGAGCCGAACAACTCCTTGTAGACAGGGAAACTGTCGATCGTCGTCCTCGCCTTCTCCATCTTGTTGATGTCTGAATATATCTCCGCAAGCTTCGTGTTGTCGGTGGCCCTGAAATAGCGGCCTCCAGTCATTGAGGCTATGCTGGAAAGCAGTTTCTCATCGAGTTCGACCTTAAGGTTCTGCATCTGGACTCCCCACGGAGTCATGACCGGATAAGGAGCCTCGCCATTGGCGCCCACACCGATTGTGTAGACTCTGATTCCGTAGGTCTTGGCGATCTCGGCGGCGGTCTCCGGCGAAACCTCGCCACAGTTGTTCACACCGTCCGTCAGCAGGATCACCACCCTGCTCTTGGCGTCGGAATCCTTGATTCTCGCCACCGCTGTGGCAAGTCCGTTGCCGATGGCCGTGCCATCCTCGATCAGGTCGGTGGAGATCTCCTTCATGAGATTGATAAGTGTCGCCCTGTCGGTTGTCAGCGGGCACTGCGTGTAGCTCTCCCCCGCGAACACCACTATACCCATCCTGTCGGACGGTCTCTGGGCGATGAACTCTATCGCTATGTCCTTGGCGGCGCTGATCCTGTCCGGCGTGAAGTCCCTCGCCAGCATACTGGTGGAGACATCCATCGCAAGAACGATGTCGATACCTTCAGTGTCAACCTTTTCAATCTTCGTGGACGACCTCGGCCTGGCGATGGCCACCACAATCAATGACAGCGCGGCTATCCTCAGGACAAATGGAATATGCCTGACCACCCCGAGGACTGACCTGCCGCCCGACTTCCAAGGTCTCACGTTCGAGACTCTCAGGTGCGGCCTCCTGTCCCTAATCTCCACGTACAGGTAGCGCAGAACCAGCAAGGCGGGAACCACAAGGAGCCAAAGCAATCTTGGATATTCAAAGAACATTATGCCTCACCTCCTTCTTTTTTAGCTGACGACTTAGACTCCGCGGCCTTCCGCGCCGCTTCCTCCTCGGCAAGTTGGGACTGGTAAGTCACTGTGACAAAGCGCACGGCGGCAGGAAGGGCGGCGGCGTTCTCCTCATCAGAAGCCGAAGCCTTGGCGAACTTCACGAAATCAGCCGTCTCGAACAAGGTCTTCATCTCCTCGTAAAGATCCGCCGGGACACCCGACGACTTCAGATCCTTGAATATCTCTGCCGTCGTCATCTCCATCGCGTCTATGCCGTAGCGCGCGTCTATATATTCCCTCAAAGCGTCCGTGATTCCGGAATAGAAAGCCTTCTGCTTCTCCGGTACCCAGTATTTGCTGCCTCTGAAGTGTTCAAGCTTCCTCAGCGCCACAAGATAAGGCGGATCCTTACGGGCCGCGCCGCCTCCGTTTCTCTTCCGCCTGGAAACGATCAGCATCCAGATCATTGCGGCCACAAAGGCGAGCGCCAATCCCCCCAAGACATAAGGAATCACCTCGGAGGCCTTGAGCGGATAACGTACCACTCCTTTTATATCGTGGATCTGATAGGTCGCCGTGTCAACAGGCATCGTACTAATGTCCAGCACCTTAGGGTCGAAGACGAGGGTGTCCACCCTGTCCACTCCCGAAGCCCGTATGATGGAAAGCGGCGGAAGTTCGTACCTCCCCTCGTCAAACGATGTCACAACCATCGAGACATCTATGTCGTAGGATTTCGGTTCCTTCTTTCTACCTTTCACCATGACAGTGTCGGCCACAAGAGGCATGACAATCTCCACGCTGTCCATGAAGCCCTTTGAGAAATCAGGCAGGGCGAACCTTGTCCCTTCCGCGACATCCTTAAGGTGGAAGCCGTAGCGGAACTGGTCGCCGATCAGAGCGGTGTCGCGCTTCTGCAGCGGCTCCAGAAAGGAATCCTCCGACCTTATCAACATCCCTTTCCCGCCGGGAACCTGCTGTCCGGCAGCCGCCGTCGGCAGAATCACCGCGCAGAAAAGCAGTAATCCGTAAAACAATCTCTTCATCACTACCTCCTCCCGAAAAATGTCATCAAGCCCTTGACATAGTCCTGATCAGTCGCTATGTCAACAGAGTCAATCTGATAGCGGTTAAACAACCTTCTCTCCCCTTCGTTGACCGCACCGAACCATCTTGAATATTCAGCCCTCGTCCTCTTGCAGGAGGTATTGATCCATGCCGACTCTCCGGTCTCGGAATCCTTGACGTGGACAAGTCCGACATCCGGAATCGTCCTCTCGCGCGGGTCGTGTACCTTGATCACGGAGATGTCGTGCCTGTTCCGCGCCACCTTAAGGGCGTCCTCATAGCGAGGCGAGCCGTCAGGATTGACATCCAGCATGTCGGAAAGTACGAAAGCGGTGCATTTCTTCTTCATCGCGTTGGTCAGGTACCGCAGAGCCTGGCCTACATCCGTCCCGTCCGACTTCGGCTTGAGCTCGATGATCTCACGGATGATGTGGAGCAGGTGGCTCCGGCCTTTCTTCGGAGGAATGAACTCCTCTACCCTGTCGCTGAAGAACAGCGCGCCGACCTTGTCGTTGTTGATTATGGCCGAGAAACTAAGCACAGCCGCGATCTCGGCGATCAAGTCCCTTTTGGTTCTCTCGCTGGTACCGAAAAGACCGGAACGGCTGATGTCGATCAGAAGGACGACCGTCATCTCCCTCTCCTCCTCGAAGACCTTGACATAAGGGGCGCGCAGACGAGCCGTCACATTCCAGTCCATAGAGCGCACATCATCCCCGTACTGGTACTCACGCACCTCGCTGAAGGCCATTCCCCGACCTTTGAAGGCACTGTGGTACTCCCCGGCGAAGATCTGATGCGACAGAGCCCTTGTGCGGATCTCTATCTTGCGGACCTTGCGCAGAAGCTCGTTGGCCGATGAATTAGACGCCATGATTGAAATCTTTGATTATGACCACACTACGGAACCTGCACAGCATTGATCACCTCGGCGATGATCTGCTCGGTCGTGACGTTCTCCGCCTCGGCCTCGTAGGTCAGCCCGATCCTGTGGCGCAGCACCTCATTGCAGACAGCCCTGACATCCTCCGGGATCACGTAGCCCCTTCTCTTGATGAAGGCGTAGGCCTTGGAAGCCATTGACAGCGAGATGCTGGCGCGTGGCGAGGCGCCGAAGGAGATCAGATCCTTGATCTTGCCCAGTCCGTAGTCCTCAGGGGTACGCGTGGCATAGACGATGTCCACGATGTACCTCTCGATCTTCTCGTCCATGTAGACATCCCTCACGACGCTTCTCGCACGCACGATGTCCTCTGGCTTGATCACCGGATTCACCGTCGGGAACTCCCCGGAGTTGTTCATCCTGATGATCTGCTTCTCCTCCTCTTTCTTAGGATAGCTCACGATGACCTTCAGCATGAAACGGTCCACCTGGGCCTCCGGGAGCGGATAGGTCCCCTCCTGCTCGATCGGGTTCTGTGTGGCCATCACGAGGAAAGGCTCCGGAAGCTTGAAAGTCTGGTCGCCGATCGTGACCTGGCGCTCCTGCATCGCCTCCAGAAGGGCGGACTGCACCTTCGCCGGGCTACGGTTGATCTCGTCCGCCAGCACGAAGTTGGCGAAGACAGGGCCTTTGTGAACCTCGAACGACTCATCTTTCTGTGAGTAGATCATCGTGCCGATGAGGTCGGCGGGGAGAAGGTCAGGAGTGAACTGGATCCTGCTGAACCTTGCGTCGATCGCTTTTGACAAAGTACTGATTGCCAAAGTCTTGGCCAGACCAGGCACGCCTTCAAGAAGAATATGCCCGTTGGCGAGAAGGCCGATCAGAAGGTTCTCCACAAGGTGCTTCTGTCCGATGATGACCTTGCCCATCTCAAGGGACAGCATGTCCACGAAGGCACTTTCCTTCTGGATTCTGTCATTTAGTTCCTTGACGTTTACACTTTCCATATTATACTGTTTTTTACTATTTTTGCAGCCAAACAAACTTTATCAAATGCGCTACAGGATCATCCTTTCCTACGACGGCTCGTCATTCTGCGGTTGGCAGATCCAGAACCAAGCGGAGACCGTTCAGGAGTGTCTTCAGAATGCTCTTTCGACTCTCTTGAAGGAGAACATCGCCGTCACAGGCGCCGGCAGGACTGATTCGAAGGTGAACGCCATCAACTATGTGGCCCACTTCGAAACATCGAATCCGGACATTGACGCAAGCGCGGTAGGCTACAAAATAAATGCCATCCTACCCGCAGGAATCAAGGTTCATTCGGTTGAGCGATGTGAGCCGGATTTTCACGCC
>ULVC01043462.1_pt1 | contig 11063 bp, 9 predicted proteins | sample 1958821 | NCBI WGS metagenome assembly ULVC01 (sample SAMEA4835769, study PRJEB28245) | human gut metagenome | biome: gut microbiome; material: fecal sample | place: Denmark | collected 2008 | reverse complement strand
GTTCCCAAACTTGCCAAAGACCACCTCTTCTTGTTTTCTAGTGCAAAGGTATTAAATATTCACGAAGTCTATGTTCGTTCTACTCGCCATTTTTGTTTTTTGAATAAAATACCTTAAGAATTCAAATCCTTTCTTATTTTGAATCATAAATTCGTGAATAGCAAATAGACAATCTGATAATTGAGTGGTTCTATTATCACGTAGGTCAATGTTGATGCTCTGTATCTTCTGAAGCCATTTATGGCAGAGCTCGTTTATTTTATCAATGAAATATTCGTCAGTTATACTTGCAAGCTGGCATCCTTTTATGAGATCTTTAATTTTTTTAGCTGCAAACAAAGCCACAATATACTCTCCGCTCCATTTTACGGTTTTTCCTTGAATGAATGAACTTTTAATAAAAATCTCCTTTTTAGATAGAATATTGTCGATTTCTTCAATGTATGATATGGAAGATGATGAACATTGAGTGGAATCAGATCCTTTTGATATAAAGATTATTTTCTCAAATAGTTTTTTCCAAGCATAATGTTCAACATCTAATGTCATAACGCTACTATTGTTGAGAATGAAGAATCTAGACTTGTCAAAATCGAGCAATCTTTTTCCGTCCCGTTCAACAATGGCCTTCATATAGGTCATACTGCCGTATCCGAAGTTTGTCTTAATCTTGATTGAAAGATTATCCTTTGGAACTTGCACTTCTCTCTCCCAAAAACCTTTATAGCCATGAGGAAGGAATAAAATTTCTTCTTCAGGGGCGAAGTAAATAGAGGATACGTACAAACCTTTCGATTCAGAATAGCATAAACAGATCGTGTGTTCAGATTTGATTTCCTCCCAAATTGCAGTATTTGTTCTACCCATAGTAATCCGTACTTAGAATTAAATACCGTTTGACTTTAAAATAAAAAACGTTGATTCGTTTTGGTAACCAACCGAAGAACAGCCTCACTCATATTAGCAGAATCAATTCGTATCACACTGCTATCCTCTTCAAGAATTTGACGATTCAAATCATACATTGCAATATCATAATGCTTACTGTCATTATAGATAACGCCACGTTTGATGCCATAGGACTTTGCCTTTTCCATGGCATGTCTCGAACCACAGTCATTTCCTAAGTTATTAGGAGCATAGCTTGCAGATAAAAGTACAGCATCAGAGAATAAGGCTTGTAACCTATCTCGGACAACAAATCTGCTCACCATGTCATTTCGACTTTTGGGAGCTTCGTAATATTCACTAATAAGCAATCCTCCTGCTTCAACAATTTTTTCAGCAAGTTCTACATTCTCCTTAGGTAAGATACTGTCAAGAGTGCTAGGCAGAATGGCGATAGTTCTAGCACCTTTCTCCAAAGCTGTTTGATGAGCAATTGAGTCACAACCAAGAGCGAGGCCACTCACTATTGTTGCATTGTGTTTTATAATTTCTGACGTAACCATTCTCTCAGTCAGTTCAATCTTTTCATCAGGATTAAGGACTCCTATAACAGCAATATTCAAATTATCTTTGCTTAGTAAGCTTATATCACCTTTATAGAAAAGCGCAAAAGGCTTGTCTGCTGGTTTCACGCTTCCGCGCAAAGAAGGGAAATTAGCATCACCGATTGCGACAAGACCATCTGCACAATTTCCAAGTTGGTTGATGGCAGATTCTATTCTTTCCCGCTTCTTCATAAACTCATATTCATGAGTCTCTAAAAGGTGATATAAAATAGATAAATCTTCGTTCCCACGTAATTTTTTATCTATCCACGCAGGCCCCTTTTGAGGAAAGGTACGAACAGTTAAAATATTTAATGCATTTTCCGAGTATTTCATATACAAAGTATTTTTCAGAATCTTGACAACGTTTTGCCGATAGAGTAAAAAATGACACTTCTCGAACCTTTGTCTAAAAGGGCTTGAATGCAATCTTCGTCAATGTTAACGGTCTTAGTGTAAAGATCGTCAATTAGCAATATATCTTGCCCGATTACATCGTCCGAAATATTACACGTATCTTTTGTTATACCAACATAAGGCAATTCACCTGCTCCCCCATGACCACTACGAGCCAAATGCGTTGTGGTGGTATCAGTGTGTCTAATAATATCATGTGTACCATCTATAAAGCCATTCAATTGTTGTGTCACTAATTGGATTGTGGTTCTTAAGTATAGTTGATTACAGCGATACGAATTTTCTCGTTTTGATCTAGGAATGACACAAACACGAAGATTTTGTTTCCCACTAAGACGCAGGATCTCAGGCAAGTCGACTTTCAAAATTTGAGTAAGTTTGTTTATTGCATTATTCAGAGTTTGCTGTGGATATGTCGTGATATCATTCTTAAAAGTGCAGATCAGATTTTCAATGGTACCAGGCACGCGCCAGTTACCACCACCTTGGTAATCACCATGATAAAAAGCGATTATATCTTGCTTGAGAGTTTTTTCGACACCACCTTCTCTTTTACGACAAAGGCTGGTTCTTGACTGAATTACAAACTGTTCCATACTGATCAAAATTCTACTTTGATGATTTTATCTATATTGATTCCATTAGTAACTGCCTCTGAGGCAGAAGTCTCTTCGTTTTCATATAAAACGACGTTTTGTAAGTCGTATCCTAGAGATTTAAGAAGAGTGTATTTGTTGCCAAGACAATCTTCGTAAAAAAAAACGCCGAACAAAATACTTCGTAAGATTGTAGAAGTTACATAGATTTATTGCCCTTTTAGAATGACAATTAGTCAATAGAATTGTATGATGTCCTTCTCGATGGAGGCGTTTTAGGAGACTGAATAAGCTATTGTTCAACTCTGTCTCACTGAGGTATGATTCAAAGCACTTTTCTTTACGATCAATTATTTCATCAATTTGGGTTTGTGTCAATTGGGGAAATAACTCCTTTAGTTCGTCCCTTGTAAATCTCTTACCATTTTCAATGTTACAGTTTACACCCAGTACTGAACTTATTGCCTCAGAATAGGCAAGGCTGTTAGCTTTATCCGTTTTGATTAATGTATTGTCCATATCGAAAACAAAAACATTGTTGGGGTTCTGAGTGTTCATAATGCTTGTCTTTTAATTTCTGTAGCAAAGGTAAATGCATATTGCGAACTCTATATTCGTACTACAGAATAACTATCAAGCATTGATTTAATACGGTTAAAAATATCGTCTTGGATGGATGAAGGCGACAACACGATAAGTTCTTTACCAAAAGAACAAAGTTCACGGATTAACTCATAGTTCGGAATGCAATCTATAGAGAAAAATGCACCCTCATCAAGAGAGGGGTATTGTCTACGCAATTCTTCATCTTTCTCATTTTTATATTGGCATTGTGACCCGTGAATAGGCTTAGTTCCAACATAATCCTTAGAATGATTGCTCACCCAAAAAAGGATGTGTTCAACATCCCGGTTTTCATATAAAGTTACTCCAATAATATCTTCGAAACGCTCAGCTAAATCTTCGTTACATGGTTTGTATTTCATTTCAGGGAGGGCAGTCACGACATCAATTCTGTCAAGAGCGAAATTGAGGATTTTTCCATCAGCATCAGCCGCACCAATCAAGTACCACCTATTATTATATTGCTTAAGCAAATAGGGATGGAAAATAATGTCCCTAGTTTCTTTATCCGTGAAAGTGTGATACTCCAATTTAGTGACAACTTGATTTGATATGTTGTCGAATAATACGCCTAACAAGTTGGAATTCTGTAGGTATGGATTATTGCTAAAGCTGATGATTCGAGGACGTTTCTTCAGACCAAGTCCGATTTTGAAACGGTCAAGCCATTCAAAATGAGCCAAGCCATCGAATTGTCCTATTGTATTAAGCACCTCCAATATCAGGTTGCTTTCTTCCTCACTCAGTTCCTTTCTGAAGATAGTAAAAGAAGGGTTCTTATACCTTATACACCGATGACCATTAACCCTATAGCGTTCTATTTCAGCATAGAATGGATCGTATTCCAAATAGTTTATGTCCTTTTCAATGCAACGCTGAGATACTTCAGGGAATCCTGCATCAATAAGTTTCTCATTGCATTTTTCTGTAAGGTCATGAATATCATAGAAATGATGCCTGTCAGACAGCATTTCATCAAGATACTTATACCTTGTCAAAGCATTCTTATTCGTTGGCATATCTTAATATTTTTGCAAAAGTGTCTTTTCCTGATTTAGCTAGACAGTTTTTTCTTTTATAACCGTTATCAGTAGACAGTTCTTTACCCGTTGGCGGAATTAAATCAAGTAAATTAATACAATAAAAGGTTGTATATATCGCTGATTTTCAATAACTTAACAATGACCAAAAAGTTAAGTTATCATCAGTATATGTACAACCTCTACACAAAAATCATCAAAATTCTTGAGATATGCAAGCAGTTTTCTCAAAATCTCGTCAATGAAGCTGGTAATATTCCTCGTCGAGGCCCTGTTCCTAAATTTTCGGATTTAGAGGTTGTTGCTTTATCGCTGGCAGCCGAAACAGAAAGTATCGATAGCGAAAAATGGCTGTTTGATTATAGGTTGCAAGAATATAAGAATAACATTCCCAATCTTATCTCGCGCAGACAGTTCAATGACCGTCGTAAAAAGACTGCCGACTTGTGCGAAAAAATACGCAAGAGGATTGCCATGAAGATGGATGGTGCAGAAGAACAATTCTTTATTGATTCCAAACCGATTGAAGTGTGTCGTGTAGCAAGAGGTAAGCGTTGCAAAATGGAACGTACCGGTGAATTCTCTAAAGCTCCTGATTTTGGTTTTTGTGCTTCTCAAAACGCTTATTATTATGGCTATAAGCTGCACGCAATCTGTGGATACAATGGGGTAATCCATTCGTATGACCTTTCAAAGGCAAGCGTAGCTGACATCAACTATATGAAGGACGTAAAACTGCAATATTACGATTGTAGTATCTATGGAGATAAGGGATATATTGGAGCCGATATACAATTGGATCTATTTGAGACTGCGCATATTAAACTTGAATGCCCATACAGATTCAATCAAAAAGCATGGAAACCGACATTCATTCCATTTGCAAAGGCAAGAAAGAGGATTGAAACGCTCTTCTCACAACTGACAGAGCTGTTCTTAATCATCAGAAACTATGCAAAGATTACAAACGGTTTGTTTGCCAGAATCATTGGCAAAATTAGTGCACTTACCGTTTTGCAATACACAAACTTTATAAACAATAAGCCCATCGGCAGAATTAAGTATGCACTAAATTAATTCCGCCAACGGGTTTAACAAGAGTTGTACATGATGCTTTGCGCGAAAAAAGTGGCAATATTGCATAAAAATCCGTGCTAAGCGTATTTGCCGTACGCTTTATTTGATTATCACCAAAATTGAATATTACGCAAAGTACTTTGTTAGATATTCCTACTTTTGCTGCTATTTATTCAAATATCTCACTTCGATATTGTATCTTTGCAGAAATTATTAGTCTTATGGAAGATAAAGATTTCAATCGTATAAAGGTTGTTCTCGTTGAGCACAAGAGAACAGCCCGATGGCTATCAGAAGCATTAGGCAAAGATCCTGCAACTGTCAGCAAGTGGTGTACCAACACTACACAACCATCACTTGAAACCCTATTCAAGATTTCAGAACTATTGCAAGTACCTGTACTGGAACTTATCAAGAAACAGAATATATAGAATATGACCGAACAAGAATTACAACAATATCTGCTTTCCAAATATCCAAAGGAAAACGAAGAGTGTGAATGGAAAGAATTCAAGAACATGAAGAATGACTTCAACGGCAAAGAAAAGGATGATGTCATTTCTTATGTTTCCGCCTTGTCGAATATGGAAGGCGGACATTTGGTTATCGGTGTTGCTGACAATACTTTGGAGATTGTCGGTACTAACACATACAACTACGACAGACAAAAAGCAAAGCTCAGAATGACAGATTTGTGCGCCAACTTACCATCTGAAGGATTGCTGGTTGAAGAATTCATCACGGACGACTCGCATAAGACGGTATGGGTAATTCATATTCCAAAACACATGAAGCGTCGTCCTGTATATGCACATAGCAAGGCATGGCAGAGATTGGATGATTCTTTGGTGGAATTGACAGACTCACGCCTTAATGTAATACTTGACGAGCAAGATTCCGCATACGATTGGACAGCGCAAGCCATCACTGATGCTACAATAGACGATCTTGACCCAGATGCTATCATGCTTGCTCGTGAAGGCTATAAGCAACGCTACCCAAAGTTTGCAAAGGATTGTAATTCTTGGAGTGACAAAGTTTTTCTTGACAAGGCGTGCCTAACGATTGACGGAAAGATTACAAAGACCACACTGTTGCTTGTAGGCAAAGAAGAAAAAGCACATAAGCTCAATCACATTGCGCAGATTGTTTGGAAATGCTTTCAAGACGGACAAACCTTTGGCGACATCTACACTATACCTTTCATACGAACCACGAGTGAGTTGCTGAACAGAATAAGGAATTATCGCTTCAAGATTTACCCGAAGAACTCGCTTATTCCTGCCGAGGTGTGGAAATATGATACGGAGAGCATTCTTGAAGGCCTTCATAATTCAATAGCTCATCAAAGGTACGAAAGCGACGCACGAATCATTGTTACGGAAGACAAGGACAAACTGACGTTCCTAAATGACGGTTACTTCTTTGAAGGAAACTATAGCCAATATATAACTGGTGAGAAAACACCAAGACACTATCGCAACCCTGCATTGGTAAAAGCTATGGTGAACATCAAGATGATTGATACTCAGGGCTATGGAATTCATAAGATGTTTGTGAGCCAAAAGGAACGCTATCTGCCAATGCCTGATTATGACAAATCCACAGCAACAGAAGTTGTCTTGACCTTACCTGGTACCGTCATTGATGAAAACTACAGCCTCTTACTGTTAGAAAACAGAAATATGTCTCTTACAGATGCAGTTCTGTTAGACTCTGTACAGAAAGGCAAGCGCATTTCGCCAGAAGCTATTGCCATGCTCCGCAAGCGCAAACTGATAGAAGGTCGTTTACCACATATCTTCATAGCAAAGGATATTGCCCAAGTAACAGACCAGAAGATAGAATATTCCAAGCACAAGGGATTGGACGACAAGAAATGCGAGGCATTGTTGCTTGACTCTTTGAAGGATCATGGTTCGTTGACGAAACCTGAAATAGTACGTTTGCTTTGGGACGTGTTGCCTGACCAGTTGGACGACAAACAGAAGAACAATAAATTGGATTATTTGCTTAAACGATTAAGGAAAGCAGGAATAATATGGACTGAAAGAAATGAAATTACTTCCGTATGGCACCTCACGGAAAAATAGTCAAATTCCGTGAGGTTACAAGCACTTTTCCGTGAGGTATAAGCCAAGTCTACATATGTAATATGTCTTTGTGCTGACAATCAGTCTGTTACAGTCATTGGTGAGCTTGCGGAAAAATTTTTATTTCAGAAAAATTCCGTGAGGTTTCCGCACATAAACCCTCAAAAAAGACTCTTATTATGGAAGATATTCAAGAGAAATACAACCATCTTCTCCAGCAGAATGAGGCTCTTCGTCAGGAAAACGAAGAGTTGAAATTGCTTCTACATGCGCACGGCATTGAATATAAACCCAAGCATGCAGAAGAGAAGAATGCTGTATATTCACCCTTTACCTTCCCATCTGTCAATCTTTCCATAGAGGAACGTGTTGCCATTTTTCATTCCTTGTTCAAGGGCAGAGAAGATGTGTTTGCGCGAAGATGGTTCAGCAAAACAACTGGCAAGAGCGGTTACCAACCTGTCTGTATCAATGAATGGAGGCGAGGCGTATGCGACAAAAAGAAATACAAATGTGCAGATTGTCCTAACAGACATTTTGCGCCACTCACTTATCAAGACCTCTATCGTCATTTGGAGGGCAAGGACGAGAACTGTTGTGATGTTGTCGGACTGTATGCTATAATGCCCGACAACAACTGTACCTTTCTTTGTACCGATTTCGATGACAAGAGCTGTAAGTATGGCTATAAAAACGATGTTCTTGCATTTGTTGGAGTATGCAAAGATTGGAATATTCCTTATGCCATTGAACGCTCGCGCTCAGGTAACGGTGCCCATGTATGGATTTTCTTTGAGAAGCCAATACCAGCTTTCAAGGCAAGACGATTAGGGAATGCCATCCTTACAGAGGCTATGCAACATAATGGTCGTATGTCCTTCAACTCATACGACAGATTTTTCCCAAACCAAGACAGAATGCCCGAAGGAGGATTTGGCAACTTGGTTGCTTTGCCATTGCAGGGACAGGCTCGCAAAAGACGGAATAGTGTTTTCGTAGATGACGATTTCATGGTGTACAAAGACCAGTGGGCTTTCCTTTATAACATCAACAAGATAAAGAATAAGGAAGTAGACATGCTACTAAATCTACATGTCTGTGAAGAACTTGGAGCACTCACCACTTCAAGTGAAAGCAAGCCTTGGGTTACTCCTATAACACAAGATATTTCCAAGAGTGATTTTTATTCCGAAATAAAAATCACCAAAGCCGATAAGATTTATATTCCGCTAAAGGCTGTTTCGGCAAAAGTTCTGAATCACCTTAAAAGAATAGCATCATTCAAGAACCCAGAGTTTTATAGCAAGCAGGCACTGCGACTTTCCACATATTCCACACCTCGCATTATCTCATGTTTTGACATCACTGAAGACTATCTCGCCATGCCTCGCGGTTGCGAAGATGCAATTCTTTCTTTCCTCAATGAGAATGGAGTAAAGTATAATATTGTTGACGAGACCAACCACAGTACGCCTATATCTGTTTCTTTTCAAGGTAAAGAACGAGAAGAACAACTGGCAGCTATCAACGCATTGCTAATGCACAGTAATGGCGTGCTTCACGCTACTACGGCATTTGGAAAAACAGTTACAGCGGCCGCAATCATTGCACGAAAAAAGGTGAGTACACTTATTCTTGTTCATTCGAAGGCATTGCTTGCCCAATGGCATGAACGCTTGACGGAGTTCTTGAGTTTTGACTATGTAGAACCACCTGTGCCGAAGAAGCGTGGTCGCCATAAGAAATTCTCCCCAATAGGCTGTCTCGACTCTACAGACAACTCGCTTCATGGCATTGTTGATATCGCACTCATCCAATCATGTCTTGATGGCGATAGCGTAAAGCCTTTTGTAGGAAACTACGGAATGGTAATAGTTGATGAATGTCACCACGTGTCTTCTATAACATTCGAGAATGTACTAAAGAGCGTAAAGGCACATTCCATTTATGGTCTAACGGCAACCCCTATCCGAAAAGATGGACATCAGCCTATCATTTTCATGCAATGTGGTCCCATTCGTTTCTCTGCCGATGCAAAAAGTCAGATAACGAAACAATCATTTGAGAGGTATCTCATTCCTCGATTCACATCATACCGTTCCATTACTGATGACAAACAGTCTATAACGACATTGTATCAGTTGCTTTCAGAAGACGAGATACGCAATACGCTCATAGTAGAAGATGTGTTTAAGGCTGTTGAAGCCGGAAGAACGCCAATCATTCTGACCAACAGAACTGCTCATGTCACTATGTTAGCCGAAAAGTTGAGGGACAAAGTGAAGAATGTTGTGACATTGACAGGGACCGGAAACGCGAAAGAGAAACTGGAGACGCTGCAACACTTGTATGAGATTTCCAGGGAAAAACCTTTGGCGATAGTCGCCACAGGAAAATATGTAGGCGAAGGTTTTGACTATCCTCGCCTTGACACCCTTTTCCTTGCTCTGCCTATTTCATGGAAAGGTCTTGTTGCCCAATATGCTGGCCGACTGCACCGCGAAAACGAAGGAAAGAAAGATGTGCGCATCTATGATTACATTGACATTCATGAACCTGTCTGCGACAATATGTACAGGAAACGCCTGAAAGGTTACGCTTCCATTGGATATAAAATCATTTCCCGACATTCACCCACATTGTTTGACAATGTAAAAGATATAGGCATTCCTGTTTGTAAGGAGCAGATATTCAACGGTAGAACATATTACCGTCCTTACTCTTCAAGTATAGGAGATGCCAAGCGCTCCATCGTTGTTTCTTCACCCAAGTTATATAGGGTAGATCGTAATGTTTTGATCAATCAGTTGAGCGAGTTGGCTCATATTGGAATTGAAGTTCTCATTATCACGACAGTAAGTAATCCTGAAACAGAATACCTTTTGCAAAGAGGATTGTCTGTAAGAATATTGCCAGAGGTAAAACTGTGCACAACTATCATAGACAAAGACATCGTATGGTATGGCGCTGTAAATACTCTTGGCTATGCAACAGAAGAGGACAATGTGATAAAAGTGGTAGACAACAAACTTGCCAATGAATTGTTGGAAGTTCTGCTCACTTCCTAAATTCTGCGTAAACAAACTGTTTGAGTCATGGATATTCAATGGTATAGTATAATATATCAAGTGGAGATAACTCATTGATAATCAATGAAAGTTTATAATAACGAAATATCACAGACAATCATTCTGTTGGTCTCATAATCTGGAGGTCCTTGGTTCAAGCCCAAGCTGGTCCACAAGCATAATCAGGCATTTGCGAGCCTTCGCAGATGCCTGATTATGTTTTTAGGAATAACTTGATGGTAAATCATTACAAGAAAAGGAATCAGTAGCAAAAAGGTGTGGAATGCCAACCGTAATTTTTGACTTTGTGCTTCTTGCTGTTCTTCAACGTGAAACTACCAATCACTTTGAATGGGGAAACATTTCGGGGCTTCGGGTGCGCAGGGGCGGATTTAACAAACAGGTGAATAAAGGTGGAAATGAACGGGTGCGCCTTTAGCATTATTGCAAGGCGGAATGAGTGGGTGTAGAACCGATTGGGGCGTTTTTCTGAAAACGCTGATTATCAGTAGTTCCAAGATTATTGAAACTAGCTCGGAACTATTTCAAACTAGCTCGGAACTAATTTCGACTGGCTCGGAACTAATTTCGACTAGCTCGGAACTAAATCGGACAATCACGGAGCAAATTTTGACGATAGTTCATCGCGTGGTTC
>ULVC01013678.1_pt1 | contig 11204 bp, 7 predicted proteins | sample 1958821 | NCBI WGS metagenome assembly ULVC01 (sample SAMEA4835769, study PRJEB28245) | human gut metagenome | biome: gut microbiome; material: fecal sample | place: Denmark | collected 2008 | reverse complement strand
GGCAGGCGTCGCTCCAGCAGTTCCTTGAATGCGCGCAGACGGTGCTCGCCGAGCTGGAGCCCAAATGAAAAAAGACTTGTAACGCGGCGCAAAAACGGGTAAAATAATCGATACGACTCGAAAAGGAGAAAAAGGTTTTCCATGCTGACATTCAAACCCGTTGCGCAGCGGGATCTTTCCCGCCTGCGTCGCTATTATAAGAATTGCAACTACCAATTATGCGAGTATTCCGCGCTCGTCAAGCTGATGTGGCGCGGACACCTGCACCCGCAGTATGCCGAGGCGGCGGGCTGCCTGATCGTGAAAAACTGCATCGACGGCAAGCCCTGCTTCGACTATCCCGTGCCGGGACCGGACGGCGATGAGGAGGCCGCGCTTTGCGCCATTGAGGATTACTGCGTGGAGCAGGGTATCTCGCTCGAGCTGTCCGTCGTGCCAAAGGAGAAGGCGGCGAAGCTCTTAGAGCGCTATCCGCGCTTCCACCTCAACAATTTTCGTTCCTGGCGCGACTATATTTACGAGGCGAACGATCTGCGCGAGTTCCCGGGCCGCCATTACAGCGGCCAGCGCAACCACGTCAACAAATTCCGCAAACTCTATCCCGAGGCGCAGTTCCGTGCGCTGGGGAAGGATGATCTGCCGCTGATCGAGCGCTTCTGGCAGGACTATACGGAGGTGTTTGAAAAGACCTCGCAGTCGGCCAGGCAGGAGTTGGCGCTTGCCAAGACGATGCTGCGCCTGACGGGCGCGTCGTGGCTCTATGTCGGCGGTATGGAGTACGAGGGGCGGCTCATTTCTATCGCGATGGCTGAGCGCTGCGGCGAAACGCTGCACGTCCACATCGAAAAGGCGCTCTACGGCTACGAGGGCGTCTATCCCGCGACGGTGCAGGAGTTCGCCCGCTGCTACGCGGTGGACGGCGTCAGGTATTTGAACCGCGAGGACGATGCGGGCGACCGCGGCCTTCGCACCTCGAAGCTCCAGTATCTGCCGTGCAAGCTCGCGGAGAAGTTCTGCTTTGATGTGAAAAACGAGCTGGAGGACTTGGACGAGATCCCGACGCTCAAGACCGAGCGCCTGACACTTTCGGCCTTTACCGACAAGGACCGCGAGGCCTACAACGCGCTTTGCCTCGACGATGAGCGCAACAAGTGGTGGGGCTACGACTACCGCACCGACTGGAAGGGTGAAGACTTAGACTCTTATTTCCTCGACGTTGTGCGAGAGGACTTTGCCAAAAAGCGCGCCATCAACTTTGCCATCCGTTTAGACGGCAAGTGCATCGGCGAGGTGCTGCTCTACCGTTTCGACGGCAAGGGCGGCGCGGAGGAAGGCTGCCGCATCGCGCCGGAATACGGCGGACAGGGCTACGGCGTCGAAGCGTTCCGCGCCGTGGCCGAATGGGGCCTCTACCAGTGCCACCTGGGACACGTCGTCGCCAAGTGCTTCAAGGAGAACGACGCTTCTTATAAGATGCTTTCTTCCTGCATGAGGAAGAAGGGAGAGGACGAGAAGTTCTTCTATTTTAATAAAGAAGTTTGATATGCTCCCCGCCTGACGCGGGGGCACGGATAAGGGAGGGATATCTCTTTTCAAAAAGAGATATCCCTCCCTTACACCCTCCCAGAGAAAATTCCCATTGCAAGCGAGCAGCTCGAAGAGCTGCAATGCTTGCCGATTGTACTGCCATGCGCGCGGCGCTGCCGCGTTAGCATTGCAAGACGATTTGCCTCTGCTCCTATCATCCGCTGCCGCTCTGCCCATCTTGTAGGAGTACAGCCTAATCACCGTCTATCGCCAGTCTCCAGAATGTGGCGAGCGCAGCAATGCCACATTCCGCAGGCAGTCTGCCGCCGTGCAAACGTCACACGCGCCTCACGGTAGTAAGGCGCGGTTGCGAGTTGTCACGAATCGCAGGGATTCATGGCGAAGCCATGTACACCGCACCCGATTCCGCAGGCTGAGCAGTTCTTCAAGCCTAAAGCTGTCGATGTCGGGGGTCGAGGGGAACTCCCCTCGCGTTCTCTTGGGGGATTTAAAGGGGGCCATTCTCTCACGTGAGAGAATGGCCCCCTTTCCCGCGTCCCCTGCGCGGCGCAGGGAAAATCTGCCACCCGCGCGGCATAAAATTTCCGCTCATGAGCATAATAAGGAAAATTATGTGGCGGAGGGCGGTTATGGAGCTTTTTTCGGCAAACTACGAGGAAAACACCCGCGCGCTGGATGATCTGCTTGGCGTGGGCCGGTGCTTTGATATGATCTCGCGCGACTTGTATGTCGGCGGCAGGCGGGCGCGGATGTGGGTGGTGGACGGTTACGGCGACGACGCGGTTATTGAGCGGATGCTGAGCTTCTGGCTGCCGCTCAGAGACGTTAGCGACGCGCAGACGATGCAGCAGTTCATCGACCGATACATCACGTTCAACGAGGTAAACGCCGAGCAAAACGTCAAAAACGCGGTGACAAGCGTATTTTTGGGCAAGATGGCGCTGCTGGTCGAGGACTATGACGAGTGCGCACTGATCGACGCGAAGCAGTATCCCGCGCGCGGGGTGGAGGAGCCGTCGTCGGGCAAGGTGCTGCGCGGCGCGCACGACGGCTTCATCGAAACGCTTGTCGCCAACGCGGCGCTGCTGCGCCGCCGCATTCGCGACCCGCAGCTTACGCTCGAAGGTCACAAGGTGTCGGACTGCTCGCGCGCGGACGTGGTGCTCTGCTATTTGGAAAACAAGGTCGACAGAAAGCTGCTCGACGAGGTGCGGCAGAAGCTTGCAAAGATCGATGTGCGCTCGGTCTCGATGAGCCAGGAGAGCATCGCTGAGGCGATGATGGGCAAGAAGCAGTGGTGGACGCCGTTTCCTAAAGTCCGCTACTCCGAGCGGCCCGACGCCGCGACGGCCTGCGTCATGGAAGGTGACATCGTCGTGCTCGTGGACAACTCGCCCGCGGCGATGATCCTGCCGACGCACTTTTTCGACTTTGTGCAGGAGGCAAACGACTTCTACTTTCCGCCGCTGATCGGGACGTATCTGCGCATCCTGCGCATTGTGGTGTTTTTGCTCACGATGTTCATCACGCCCGTGTGGTTCCTGCTTGTGAAGGACCCGTCGCGCACGCAGGCAGGGCTTGAGTTTTTGGCCATCGACAGCGACTATTCCGTGCCGCTGCTCGTGCAGCTTCTGCTGGCGGAGTTCATTGTTGATCTATTGAAGCTCGCCTCGCTCAACACGCCGGATGTGTTCTCAAACTCGTTCAGCATGCTCGGCGCGCTCGTGCTCGGCGATTTTGCCGTGCAGGCGCACTGGCTCGTGCCGGAGGTGCTGGCCTACATGGCCTTCGTCGCCATTGCGAACTTCGCCCAGCCGAGCTATGAGCTCGGCTATGCCTTCAAGCTGCTGCGGCTGATGCTGCTGCTGTTTGTCGGCGCGCTGGACTGGATCGGGCTGGTGCTCGGGTGCATCGTGATCGTCGCGCTGCTCGCGACGACGAAGCCGATCGTGGGGAAGGGGTATCTCTATCCGCTCTGTCCGCTCGACAAAAAGGCGCTGTTTGCGCTGCTGGTGCGAAAGCCCATCAGCCGCGACAACACCTGAGGACAACAAAAAAGGCACCCTGCAAAAGCAGGATGCCTTTTTCTTGTTGGTTCATGCGCACAGATGTGCGGCACGAGAAAGTCGTGAGGGATTTTCGATTAGAAAATGCCCTGAGCCATCATGGCGTCGGCGACCTTCTGGAAGCCAGCGATGTTAGCACCGGCGACCAGGTTGTAGCCCAGGCCATAGCGCTCGGCAGCCTCAACGGAAGCATCATAGATGTTCTTCATGATGGCTTCCATCTTAGCGTCGACTTCCTCAGCGGTCCAGTAGATACGCTGAGCGTTCTGAGCCATTTCGAGCTCGGAGACGGAAACGCCGCAGGCGTTAACAGCCTTGGAAGGAGCGACGGTGAGGTGCTTCTGCTCCATCAGGAAAGCAAGAGCATCGTTGGTGGTGGGCATGTTGCCGACCTCGATGTAGTAGGGAACACCGGACTCAGCGATCTTCTTGGCCCACTCCATGTTGACGTCGTTCTGAGTGGCGGCGGGCATGTAGACATCGACGTCCTTGACGCCCCAGCACTTCTGACCCTCGACGAACTCAACGCCGAACTTGTCAGCATAGGGCTTGCAGTGCATCGGGTCCTTAGCGCGCATCTCGAGGATGAAGTTGAGCTTCTCTTCGCCGCAGACGCCATCCGGATCGTGGATGTAGCCGTCGGGGCCGGCGAAGTAGGTGACCTTACCGCCGAGCTCGTCGATCTTCTTCATGATGCCCCAGCCCACGTTGCCGTAGCCGGACATAGCGACGCGCAGGCCCTCAATGCCCTTGCCGTCGTGCTTGAGGACTTCGCGCAGATAATAGACAGCGCCGAAACCGGTAGCCTCGGGACGGAGGATGGAACCGCCGGTGCAGACAGCCTTACCGGACATAGCACCGAACTCGGCAGCGCCGACGATGCGGCGATACTGGCCGTACAGATAACCGACCTCGCGGCCGCCGACACCAACGTCACCAGCGGGGCAGTCGATGTCCTGACCGATGTGACGATGGAACTCGGTCATGAAAGCCTGGCAGAAGCGCATGACTTCGCCGTCGCTGCGGCCGATGGGGGAGAAGTCGGAACCGCCCTTGGCACCGCCGATGGGCAGGCAGGTCAGAGCATCCTTGAAGGTCTGCTCGAAGCCGAGGAACTTGATGATGGAAAGGTTAACGTTGGAAGCGAAACGCAGGCCGCCCTTGTAGGGGCCGAGGGCCGCGTTGTACTGCACGCGGTAACCACGGTTGACGTGATACTGAAGGTTATCGTCCATCCAGACAACACGGAACTCGATGGTGCGCTCGGGCTCGACCATGCGCTCAAGCAGGCAGGCCTTCTCGTACTCGGGGTGGGCGTTGATGACCGGCTCGAGGGAAGACAGGACTTCTTCGACGGTCTGCAGGAATTCGGGCTCATTCGCGTTCTTGGCCTTGGTCTCGGCAAGAACTCTCTCAATGTAAGCGTTCATGATAAGTAGCCTCCTCTAAAATTACCCTGAAAATCAGGGCTTGATGGTTCAGCCATCTTGTCTATGAGTTTATCACCAAAGGAAAAAATTCTCAAGCAAAACGCTATTGGCGCTGTGCAAGAAATTCTTTCTGACTTTTTGTGCATTTGGCAGAAAATTTGGCAAAAAACTTTAACTTTTTTAATAAAACATATTAGATTGATGCAAGCCAACTTTCAAAGTGATTATTTTATCGAGAAAAACTGCTCATAATCTTGCATTTTTGTGCAATGCATTCCAAAAAGAAATAGGGGTGTCGCCACCCCTATCAAAATTTGTAATAGAAAGTGCTTTGCCGCCGCTTTACGGCATTTCCTGTGCGTTTTCGACGGGATCCGCGCTGTCCTCAGTCGAAACGCTCGTTTCTACGGGCGGTGCGCTCTGGGCGCTGCCATCCAGCAGCTCGACGTCGGACGCTTCGATCCAGTTTTCCGTGACGTAGCCGTCGCGGTAGTAGACGCACACGCGGTCGCCGACATTCAGAAGCGGTGCATAGGCGACCTCAGCCGCGCTCATGCGCACGGAGAAGGCGCTCTCGCCGTCAAAGCGCAGGAAGTAGATGCTGTTGCCATCTACGACCGCCGTGCGGATCTCGGCGATCGTGCCCTCGACGCTCTTATAATCGCTCGGCGTGACGTCGATGGAGCCCTGATCGTCGGAGATGAGGTTATTTTTGAGCAGCATTTGACGGTAGTTCGCCTCGCAGTCGGCGACCGTCGCGCCGATGGCGACGATCTGGTACTGGTTGACATTGACCATCGCGTACATCTTGACAAGCTCGCTCGCGTCCTTGAGCGCCATGAAGTACGTCGGCTGCTCGGCGATGTTCAGCAGCAGCGGGAACGTCGCGTTGTAGCGCAGGTTCTGCACCTGACCCTCGGCGCTGTCCATGGCGCTGTACTCTGTCGCGCCTGCGCAGGGATAGTACTTTGTCTCCTTTGTGCGCTGGTTGGAGAGCAGGAAGCCGATGTTGCTCTCGTCGCCGCCGACGCTCGTGACACCCGTGTAGAGATAGACGTCGTCGCCCTCGGCAAGGTAGTTGTAGCCGTCGGTCGTGACGGTCACGTCGCGCTGGCCGAAGATCGAATTCCAGAAGCCATTGTGATACTGGCCATAGTAGTCATACTGCTCGATGATGAGCTCGGCGGAGTAGACGTGGTCGACCCACGCGGGCGGCTCTTCATAGTATTCGCTCTCGCCCGTGATGGCGTTGACGAGTACCGCGCCGTGGTTGTCCGTGCCGCCGAACAGGCCGATGGTCTTTTCCTTCTTGGCGCAGACCCAGTAGGGCGTGCCGTCCTCGTTGATCTCGAAGACCGGTTCTTCAAACATATAGGTCGGGTACGCGAAGCGCAGATGACGGTAGAGGTTGCGGGAGAAGTGCTCGGCGGTCGTGTACTTCATGCCCTCGTCAAGGCGCACGACCTCGACGTTCTGCGTGACCATGTCGATGATAAGGTAGGCGGGCAGCCCCTCCGAGCGGTTGTTGAACCACTTGATGATGTCGCCGTAGCGCAGCGGCGTGACGCGCACGGGGCGGCCATGGTAGTTGATCTGCGTGTAGTTTTCCGCGACCTCGAACTGCGAGACCATGTCGGCCAGCTCGCCGAGCTTGCGGTCGCCGAGCTTTTCGGCGCTGTCGCGGTCGAGCATCGGGATGCGGTCATACGAGACCTCTTCAATTTCGCTTGCAAAGCTGCCGCTGTCGATCGGCAGCAGCGCTTGATAGTCCTTGGCCCGCAGCACGACCCACGATGTCAGCGCGCCGACGAGCGCCGTGACGATGAGCGCCGCCACGACAAAGAAGGGCACCGTGCACTGCTTTTTGACGAACGTGAAGTAGCCCTTGGCCCCCGTGCCCTGAAAGCCGGAGGTGAAGAGCGCGCAGATGCAGTACGTGACGCAAAGCAGCAGCACGAAACCGTAGAACTCTTCGGCATGCAGGTTGATGGCGGGCATCTGCACGTAGAAGAAGACTGCGCCGACAAGCAGCGTGACGAGCGTGTTGACCGCAATGCGGCTGCCCTTGCTGCCGATCGACTTGCGGGGCTTGTGCTCGCGTTTGGGCTTGGGCGCGGAGTTCGGGTCGAACTGAAAGCCGCCGGCGTCCGAGCCGGAAAATTTAATGTCCATAGAATATTTCCTTCCTGATGAAATGGGACAATGCTTACTTTATAGTATACCGTGATTGACTCGTAAAAACAAGGGCAGGGGAGAAATCATACATTGCCTGGGTGAAAAGTGAAAATTGCAGGAACGCAAAAGCGATTGTGCATGTCGTACGGGGAAAGGAGTCGATATGTTGTATACAGTGGCTAAAAATGCAGTTTGTTTAAACTTTAACTTGCTATTTTCACTTTGCCCCGCTATCATGGCGGTAGAGCGGCATGCGCGTGCCGCCAAATATCGAACGAAGGAGAATTTGTATGAAAAGATTGTCTCTGAAAGCAACGTCCCTGATCCTGGCACTTGTTCTCGCGCTCAGTCTCTCCGTCACCGCCTTTGCAGATGATAACGCCGCTTCGATGACCCGCGCCGAAGTGACGCAGGAGGTCATCAAGAACATGGGCCTCGCCGCACAGGCGGAAGCGAGCGCCAAGGATGCGAGCGCATTCAAGGATGTTGCCGAGGGCAGCAAGTTTGAAGGCGCGATCAACCTCGCCTACTCCAAGGGCATTGTCAACGGCGTCAGCAAGGACGCATTTGCGCCCGACGCAGCCGTTACGCAGTTGGAAGCGGCCGCGATGATCCTGCGCAGCACCGGTCTGGACAAGGCGCTGCTGAAGGATTGGCCCGCGGACTATGACGATATGGCCGTCTGGTCCGGCCTGATGGACGGCCTGACTTACGAGGCGTCTAAGCCCGTGACGACGGCGATGCTCGAGCAGATGCTCAAGAATGCCGCGGCGATCGCGGACAAGCCGGTCATCGGCATCAGCTGGTCCTACAACGGCCAGAATTACGACTCCCACAAGACGATCTTCAAGACCGTCGGCGCTATCCCCGTCGAGCTCGATCAGGTGACGAGCACGGCCGTGAAGTACGATGCCGAGGGCAAGATCGAGTCCGCGTATCTCGAAGAGAGCGGCATGCTCAAGCAGGAATACGCTGACAAGGTGAAGGAAAAGGATCTCACGGCCAGCAACGTCGGCGCTGTGATGCAGGCCATCGACGGCGTCTTCTTCACCGGCGGCGAGGATGTGAGCCCGTCTCTGTTCAAGGTCCCCGAGAAGGAAAAGAACGAGGGCGAAGAGATCAACGCCACGCGCGATATCTCCGACTACATGCTCATGGCCTACTGCCTTGAAAAAGACGTGCCGACGTTCGCGGTCTGCCGCGGTGAGCAGGTGATGTCCATCGTCTCCGGCTGCACGTTCATCCAGGATATCCCCAACTACTATAAGGAGCAGGGGAAGACCTACAACGATACGCACAGAATGCCGGCCGACGCGCCTGACCGCACCTATGCCCGCCACGATGTGACCATCAATAAGGACGCCTCCAAGTGGCTCTATAAGATCGTCGGCTCCACGGAGCTGAAGAACGTTTCCTCCTGGCACCACCAGGCGGTCGGCGGCGTTGAGGGCACGAACCTCACCGTCGTCAGCACGGCGACGTATGACGGCGTGGAAGTCATTGAAGCGGTCGAGCGTCAGGACAAGACCTTCTGCCTCGGCGTGCAGTTCCACCCCGAGAATGACTGCAAGTTCGTGCTTTACACCAAGACCCCCGAAAAGGCCCTGTGCGACTATGAGACCTGCCTGAACTTCTTCGAGATGCTGGTCGAGTACGCGGGCAAGTAAGGACACGTACCGTACAACAGAATGCATAGAAAAAGGTCCCGTCTTCGGACGGGACCTTTTTGATGTATTGTAATTGTTTACGACGCCTTCTGCACTTTCAGGATCTTCACCGCCTCGCGGGCGGCGGCACCGGCGTCTTCGGCGTAGTAATCTGCGCCGATCTCGTCGCAGAAGCTCTGGCTGATGGGCGCGCCGCCGACCATGACCTTGATCTGGTCCTGCAGGCCGCGCTCGTGGCCTTCGTCGAGTGCCTGCTGGCAGAGGGTGAGCAGCTTTTTCTGCTGGCCGCGCTCGAGCGCGCGGGCGATGTTCTCGAACACATCGGCGGACTCCTGCGCGGAGGTTGCGGCCTGCACCACCTCGGCCTTTGCGGCACCGATCTCACGCTTCGGCACGGCGGGGAGCGGCGGGGCGGGAATGTGCAGCCCCGCGTTGTACTCGTTCACGGCCTGATCGAGGTACTGATCCACGTGCGGGAAGACCGTACCGGCAAGGCCGTAGGTGATCGAGGGGATGAAGTGCCCGCCGGGGCAATAGCGCGCGAGCGCGTCCCTTGCGTAGGCGAGAATTTCATCGGGCTGCGCGTCCGCACGGTCGATGGCCGCGCCAAAGCCACCTATGAGCGTGAGCTTGCCGCTTAAGTGGCGCTGGAGGGCGGGAATGTCGTTTTCCGGCAGTGTACCCTGCCAGACCTGAATGCCGATCTCGGCCATGTCGTCCACGATGGGGACGAGGTACGAGTCGGCGTGGTGGATGGCGATGACGCCGCGCGAGCGGATGTAGCCATAAAAGCGGCGGTAGGGCTCCTTGAAAAACTCGCGCCACATGTCGGGCTTCATAAAGAGGGCATTTTTCGTGCCCCAGTCATCGTGGGAGAAGATGACATCGGGCTGCAAGCCGTCGATCAGACGGCGGACATAGTCGAGACGGTACTGCGTGATCGTCTCGATGAGCTCGTGCATCTCGTCGGGATGCTCGTAGAGCGCGGTCAGCGTATCTTCAAAGCCCATGAGGAAGTGGCACTGCTCAAAAATGCCTGTGCCCATGAAGCCGGCGAGGAGCTTGCCCTCGGCGTCCGCGGCGGCGCGCGAGCGCGTGCGGCACTCCTCCCAGCCCTCGGAGCAGACGCTCAGATCGGGAACGTGGACGGTGTCCTTCCAGTGCGTCACATCGGGACAGACCGTCAGCTCCGGTGTGTGGACGGGGATGGGGCCGGGCGCATCTTCGGGGAAGCTGATGGTCGTGCCCCAACGGTCCTTGCTCACGGAGCCGCGCTTGCGGTTGCCGCGAAGATAGGTGTTGATGGGGTCCGTGAGGCACATGTGCAGCGCTTCATACTGGCAGAGCTGACGCTCGGGCTGGCCGTCGGGCTTGATGAGTTCAAGAAAAATTCCTTTCGGGGTAGACACGGGGAAGATCTCCTTTATCAATACAGCACGCAGGCTGTGTAGGTCAAAGTGCGGGGACCATAGTTGTAGGCGAGGTTTGAGCGGACGCAGACGTCACTGACGAACAGTCCGTAGGCCTCCATCGAGGAAAGCCGCTGCTTGGGATGTCGACAGGGACGGTCCGGATAGGTGCAGGTATGGCAGAGCGTGCATGTGCCCGCCGTCAGCGGCAGGCAGTGGGGATATAAGAGCCGCGCCTGACGGGCGAAGGTCGAAAAGCGCTTTTTATGCGCCTCCAAGAGCGACGTCATACCAGTGTAATCAAATTCATCCTCGAGCTGCGCGGTGCTCTGCACCAAAATCCCCTGTGAATAGCGCTTGATTTGCGCCCTTGCCTGCTCGAGTGTGCTGCAGGCGGGCGGGCAGCTCCAGCTTTTGCCGTAGCGGCCGCAGCGGTCAGCTTTGCACATGTCGCGAACGGCTTCGAGCGGATCAAGAGCATCCATATTCACCGGTGCGCACTGGGAGAAGCCGACCTCGTGGGTGAGGGTGAGAAGGTCTGCCATAAGCAATGCCTCTTGACAATGAAATTTATTTCTGCATAAAATACTATTTATACATCATTTATCTATTATATGGGTGGGGGAAGCTCGTGTCAAGCATTCAAGTTCAGCAGGGGGCGAAAATCACGCCGGTCCCGTTCGAAGCAGGGGAGACGCTGCTCTCCGCGCTGCGGCGGGCGGAATATTCCATCCCCGCAGCCTGCGGCGGCAAGGGCCGCTGCGGCAAATGCCGCGTGAAGGTGAACGGTGTGCCGCGCCTTGCCTGCAAGACGAAAGCGCAGGACGGCGATTGGATCGACCTGCCCGAGACGATGCGCGGCGTCATCCTGACGGACACGCTCACACTGCCGAAGGCGCAGGCGGGCCG
>ULVC01054344.1_pt1 | contig 11272 bp, 6 predicted proteins | sample 1958821 | NCBI WGS metagenome assembly ULVC01 (sample SAMEA4835769, study PRJEB28245) | human gut metagenome | biome: gut microbiome; material: fecal sample | place: Denmark | collected 2008 | reverse complement strand
CAGGGCACGGACATCGACTTCCTCTTTGCCTCGGGAGCCACAGGCGACACCCACAACCCGACGGTGAGCTTCACCGGCGACCATGCGTTCCACCACTGCATGAGCCTCATCAAGTTCACCTTCAAGGCAGGCGATGGTCTCAGTTTCAACGAAACGGAACCTGCCGGCTACACGTTGGGCGGGCTGAAGCATGAAGGCACATTCGACACGGCTACCGGCACGACTGCCGTAACCGCAGCCTCCGAATCGGCGATTACCATGCAGCTGGGAGGTGCCACCACTTCGCAAGTCATCATTCTCCCGCAGGAAGTGACCTCCTCTCTTAACCTTAAAGTGTCTTACAACGGACAGAGCTACAACGCCCAACTGAAACTGCCTGCTACACCCACAGCCAATTTCTACACAGCAGGCTATGCCTACACCTACAACATAACGCTCAACAATAAGGACATCGAGGTGAGCGACCCCACAATTAACCCGTGGAAACCCGGAGAATCGAACGATGCAAGTGCAGAGTTGTAATCCCCGCACACCGCTGCCCCGGCGCAAGCGTCAAGCCGGAGCTGCCCATAGACAGAATGGTGCGACGGCCGCCTTCGCAGGCGGCGGCAGCACAAAACGAAAACAAATAAAAAACAACCCAATATGAAGAAAAGACATTCCATCCATCTGCTTCTTGCCGCAGCCGCGCTGCTCCTTGCCATGGCTGCCTGCACGAAGGACGAACTGGCGGACGGTGACCGTCTGCCCGAAGGACAATACCCGCTGGAGATAGCCCGCATCACCCTCGGCGTGGAGGGCGGCGAGGCGCAGCCCTGGGGCACACCGCAGACGCGCGTCAGCGAGATTGCGGACGGCACGGGTAGCGAGTTCAGCGCGGACGACAAGTTCGCCGTACAGATAGACGGCAAGGAAGAGGTCGGCACCTACACCGTGCAGGACAACAACACCGTCAAAGCCGAAACACCCCTGTACTGGAGCGACACCGGCGAACATACCGTCACCGCCTGGTACCCCGCAAAGAGTGGCACCCTCGACCTCAGCGACCAAAGCCAAAGTCTTGCCTACCTGCTGTACGGCACAGGCAGCGGCAACTACCAGACTCAGGTCACGCTGAATTTCACCCACGCTCTGGCGAAGGTGCGCGTGACGCCCACGGACGATGCACTCGGCGAGGTGCAGAGTCTTCAGCTCTATACCTACACACAGTGTACTTATGAAAAGGGCACGGTAGTGCAAGGCTCGCAAGAGGGCTGGATAGAGATGAAGAAGTGCGAATATACCGAAAACGGCGCAACCATCACTTGCTGGGAGGCGAACGTGGTGCCCGGCTACACAATAACCAAGCTGCAGGCGAACGGCACCGAGGAGCGCAACCTCTCTGCCGCCATCACCCCCGAAGCGGGCAAGTTCTACAACATCACGCTGAACAAGGACAAGGGATATACCGACGACGGACAGGGCAACTACACAGTGACCTCCGCCGAGGGTCTGAAGAACATCGCCGAACTGGTGAACGAAGAATGGAAGTTAGACATCAACATCATCCTGACCAACAACATCGACCTGACAGGCATCGACTGGACGCCGATAGGCATAGACTATAACCACCAATACACCGGCACCTTCAACGGCGGCGGCCATACCATTACGGGGCTGACCGTTACGGGAAGTAACGAATATGCGGGTCTGTTCGGACGTATCGGCTCCGGCGGCAAGGTGATGAACGTGAAGTTGGAGGGCGTACAGATAGAAAGCGATAACGAAATGAGCGCTGTCGGCGGCGTGGTGGGATATAGCTATGGCAACATTGAAAACTGCTCGGTGTCGGGCAGCGTCAGCAGCAACTCCACCGCAGGTGGCGTGGTGGGCGCTCAACTGGGCGGTTCCATCACCGGGTGCAACACCTCGGCCACAGTGAAGGGCGTGGCCTATGCCGGCGGCATAGCGGGATTTACGAATGGTGGTGCCTCCCTGACCGGCTGCTATGCTACGGGCAGCGTAAGCGTTGAAAATAACACCACAAGTGCTGCCTATGCCGGCGGCGTGGTGGGATCTAACGGAGCAAGTAGCACCCTGACCGCCTGCTATGCCACGGGCAGCGTGACCGGTAGCGGAAGCGGCACCATCTATACAGGCGGCGTAACGGGAACCAACGATTGTGGCACCCTGACTGCCTGCTACCATGCCAATGGGACTGTCAGCGGCCCGGACGGAACCACAGGCGGCGTGACGGGACGGAACTTCAAGATCCTCACATGGGATGGCGCTGTCATCACCGCCTGCTACTGGAGAAGCAATCCCGACACAGGCATCGGCTACAATGAGGGAGGCAGCACCACCATCGAAACCACCAAAGTGACGGACGGCGACTGGTTAGACGCCGTTGCACAGATGAACGCCGCCCTGAGCGGTAAAGGCTGGCAGTACGAACTCAAAGACGGCAACAGCCTGCCTACCTTGAAGAAGAAACAGTAAACCGTCGGGCGGGAAAAGTTCCGCCCGAAACGGAAAATAACCGAAGTATAACCCCAAAAGAAAGTAACATCATACAGACACCGCAGCCCGCTACCGTAAGGTCAGTGGGCTGCAGTGTGCTGATACTATTTGTCATTTTCGGCATCGTCTATATTGGGCTTCAAGTCCCCCATGGCTACCTGATATTCATGCCACAGTTTGTTGATGTCGGCATCTTTCCCAAGCGCATATTTTACGCCGCCTTCGAATGACCATGGAATCACTTCAAGCGTACTTTTGTTCAGTTTTCGCAGGAAGTCTGGGTCCTTATGCTCTTTCAGCCATGCAAAGAAATATCCTGTTGTCCGATAGCCGTCCATGTAGTTGCCTCCTTTGGGACGGTCGTTTTCAGTGAATCCTCCGTTGGCAACCCGTACGGCATCCGCCATTCCTTCAATAAAAGCCCAGAATACCTGATTTGTTCCATACGAACCGATGCCTTGAGGTTCCAGCTGGTAGGCATGAGTCAGTTCGTGCAGCAATACGCCTCGGGTTTCAAAGAATACTTTGGAAGTATCTTGATTGGCAAAGGAGTTCTCGATATGCCGTGTGCTGTAAAAGACCGAAACGTCTCCGTTTCCACCCGACTTGGCTGACACCCCCTCAATGTCTTTCAGATAATAGTGGAGCTTGTTGACCGGTACAATGCTGTCTTCAGGGCTAAAATAAAGAGTTGCCAGTACGGTACGTGCCTGTTCTGCGATATAGTTTTGGGGAACAGGAATGATGGAGTGGTATATTCTGGAACCTTCTGTGTCCGGAGCTTCATCGTAAAACAGGATATCGCCTACAAAGTAGTTACTCCAGTCGGCAGTAGTTTCTTCCGTTTGCTGCTCCTGGCTGTTGTTCGGGCCTGATTTCTCATTACATCCCGCAACGGATGCCGTCAGGCAAAGCAGGAATACATACTTGTTGAACAGGCTAGGTCGTAAGGTCTTGAAAATTTTCATATATACATAGTATTAAAGTTTATGCAAAGATACAGATTTATCGGAAATAGCGAAGAAGGTTGAGACTGATCCCGGCCATTATCGTAGCTCGTGGCATGGGATAACCGGCATTGATTTCGTAACGTTGGGCTAACAGGTTCTCGCCGCGGGCCCAAAGGTCGAGCCAGCGTGTAGCCTGAAAAGAAACGCGGAGATTCCACAACACGAAGTTTTCGGTTGTGACCGGATCTGTCTGGGTATAGAGTCCGGCGATATATTGCATACCGGTTGACAGGTTCCATCGGCCATGTGAGAAATTGGTTCCGGCATACAACTTGTGTCCGGGAGCTGCAACGACGGGTTCCTTCATGTGGAGGTAGCTGTAGTTTCCGTCCACAGACCAGTGGCGGTTGATCCGGAAAGCCGCCTGCACTTCAATGCCGGTATTTTCTATTTCTCCGGAGTTCTGGTTCAGCATACCGCTTCCGTTGGGATTGGGGAGAGTGAGAATCAGATTCTTTCCGTCAATGTAAAACAGGTTGATACCGTAATTCAGCCGTCCGTTCAGCAGCCGTTGTGAGAAAGCCAGTTCGTAATTCCACATAGATTCAGGCTGAAGATCCGGATTCTGGGGAGGGAACATATACATTTCCCGAAGGATGGGATAGCGGAATCCTTTTGAGGCAGAAGCTTTCAGTTCCATGGTATGAGGCAGATGAAAAGCGAGTCCTGCCTGAGGTACCCATTCTGTTCCTATGCGGGAATGATGATCCACCCGGATTCCCGCATTCAAGGTGAGCCAGGTGTTGAAATCCTGACGGAAGTCAATATATCCGGCCTGTTCGTCTTCGTGTTTGTCTACCAGCTCGGAAGTCGTCCCTGCCTGACTGCCACTGACATATTCGTTCCATGCATGGCCTCCGTAACGGAACCAGTCGAATCCCAGAGTAATGCGGTTCCCTTGAAAGAAACGGGTGCTCTGGTAAAGTGAGATACCCGTCATGTTGTCGTGTGACAGGAAGCGGCTGTCCTGAGGGCTTTCGCTGGCAGAGGGAGTATAACCGTCATTGATCCAGTGGTTCCCCCAGTTGTAGAAAATACTCAGTGCTCCGGAAGTCTTTTCATACCGGTTTTCCAGGGCCAGTGAAGTCATGCCCCGCGTGATGCGCTGGTCACCGTCTGTGAGAGGCGCACTGACCGGACCGGGATAAGATGCATTGAAATGCGTTACGTTTACATCTCCCTGCAGATTCCAGTTGCCGCTGATTTCATAACCGAGTTTGGCATAACCTCCATATTGTTCAAAACCCATATCCGTGCGATGTCCGTCGGTGCGGTTGTAGGAACCGGAGAGGACACTCGAAAAGCCTCCTTTGCGGATACGGTTAGTCAGTTCCGTTTCCAGGGTGTTGTAGGAACCATATCCTGTATGGAGGCTGGTGTTGATTCCGTCCTCCTGCATCTTGCGGGTAACGATATTCACCACGCCACCCATGGCGTTTGATCCGTAAAGCACAGAAGCCGGTCCTCTCAGTACTTCCACCCGTTCGGCCAGGAACGACTGGTAGGCATCGGCGATCGGATGGCCGAAGATGCCGGCATATTGCGGATGTCCGTCGATCATGACCATCAGCCGGGCAGAACTTCCGCTCAGTCCGCGGAGCGAGATACTGCCTGCTGCCCCGTTGGACACACCGTAACCCATGATGCCCCGCGATGTAACGAAGAGACCGGGGATCTGTTCGGTGAGAACAGGGAGAAGCGAAGATTGACGGGAATTTTCTATTTGAGCGCGTCCGACAATAGAGACGGTTTGTGAGAGATGGCGTACATCTGTTTTCTGACGGGCACCGGTTACAACCACTTCGTCGATCTGGTAGGAAGTTTCTGCTGAAAGTGTGTCACGCAGTTGTTTCTGGCTCCTTCCCGGCTGGCAGGCAAGGGCAATCAGAGCAAGGGATATATAGATTCCTTTCATTGGGATAGTCTGATGGATAATTTCTTTTGTGTTCCGTGATATTTTAAACAATTGCGGCGCAAAGATATGGATTAGTTTTTAAAGTACAGAGTCTCCTTTATTTGTATTAGCGGGAAGAGAAAGATATTTTCCGCTTCCACCGGGGCAGATACCAGAGGCAGATGAAGAGTGATACCAGTGTGGAGAGCGGGGGAGCATATCCCATCCAGACCAGCGTGGTCGGGTCAATGTGACTGAAGGCCCACGAAAGAGGGATGCGGAACAACAGGGTGGCGATGAGGCTGTGTACCATGGGAAACCAGGAGTTTCCCTGTCCGCTGAAATAGGAATTGAAGCAGAACACGAGACTCACCATAATGCAGTCGATGCTGTATCCCCGCAGGTATCCGGCTCCCATCGTGATGACAGCGGGATCACTTGTAAAGATGCGCAGCAGGGTGTCGGGAAGAAACTGGGAATAGAGGCACATTGATACGCCGAAGACCAGTGCCATGCCGATTCCTGCCTTGAGGCAGCGGTTCATGCGTTCTGTCAGTCCGGCACCGAAGTTTTGTGCAGTCATGGCTGCCACGGCGGACGAGATGGCCACGGGAGGCAGCATGGCAAAGATGATGATTTTTTCAACCACACCGAGGGCTGCTGACGCAATGACCCCCATCTGATTGACGATGACCGTGATAAGCAGAAAGGAGATATTGATCAGGGCGTCTTGCAGGGCAATGGGGGCTCCCAGCAGAACGATGCGTCGGGACAGAAGACCATTCAGCCGGATATCCTGTCGGGTGAAACGGAAGCTGAACCCGCGGCGGCGCAGGAATATCAGAGCGGTCAGGAAACTGATGCCTTGTGAGGCGATGGTGGCAAAGGCTGCTCCCGCTGCCCGTAAATGAAAACCTCCGACCAGCAGGAAGTCGAGTGTGATATTTATGGCACAGGCCAGAGCTACAAAATAGAGCGGTGTGCGCGAGTCTCCCAGCCCGCGCAGGATTCCGCAAATGACATTGTAACCGATAATGAACGGAATCCCCAGCGAGCAGATCAGCAGATAATGGCAGGTGTCGCGCATGGCTTCGGCCGGAGTATGCATCAGTGCGGCTATCGGATTGTGGAGCAAGGTCATGAGCAGGGTAAGAAAACCTCCCACCAGGGCAAACAGCCAGATGGAAGAACCGATGATGGATGCAGTTTCTTTGTCATTGCGTGCTCCGGTGGCGATACCGATAAGTACCGTGATGCCTGTGGTCAGTCCCAGAATGATACCGGTGACAGTCTGCATCACCTGGCTGCCGATGGCGACTCCGGCCACGCTTGCTGCGTCGTCAAACTGTCCCACTACGAAGAGGTCTGCGCCTCCGTAAAGGGCTTGCAGCATATTGGCCAGCAGATAGGGGAGGGCGAACTGAAACAGTACGCCGGATACATTTCCCTGTGTCAAATCAAGTTTTTTCATTTTTCTGTTTGTTTTGTCTGTTTTTGGTAAAAAGAAAAGCCGGATAAGGTGATTGGTTTTACCCAGTCATCTTATCCGGCCTTTTTCCGGCCCTCCGATGAGGATTACAAAACGCTAGTTCCGTTATGTCGCTGCAAAGGTAGGACGATTTTCCGGAGTTGCCAAATCTTTGCAGCGAATTCTTCATCCGCCTGTACCGGAGCGGGCAGTTCGTTGCGTCTGAATCGTGCGGTCGTTGCGGTCAGATTATGCGGTCGATTGAGGCGAATCGTGCGGTCGTTGCAGCCCAATCGTGCGGTCGATTTTTTTGCATTGACCAGTCAATGCGAAGGTATCGTGCGGTCGTTGCAGGAACTACTTCCCGTCGGTGAGCGAATAAGGTTTGTCGGCCTTCTTGAGTCCCCGTGACTTGTTGGGAGATGCGCTCATGACGAATGTAATTTCTCCACCTTTCATCAGCTCTTCCTGGGTGAGATACATCTTGTCGTAGCGCTGTCCGTTCAGATAAACTTCCTTGACATATCGTTTCTTGTCGCTGACTCCCGGCGCTTTGATCCGGAACGTCTTTCCGTTGGGAAGCTGTAATTCCTGACTGGGCAGATAGGGCGCTCCCAGTACATACTGGTTACTTCCCGGGCAAACCGGATAGAATCCCAGCGACGTGAAGATATACCAGGCCGACATCTGTCCGCAGTCATCGTTTCCGCTCAGTCCGTTCAGGTGATTTCGATACATGCGGTTCATGATTTCCCGTACCCAATACTGTGTTTTCCAGGGTTCTGAAGTCCAGGCATACAGGTAGGGAACATGGTGGCTGGGTTCATTTCCGTGTACGTAACCGCCCAGCAGACAGTCGCGGGTAATGTCTTCGTTTTTCTCATAATACTGGGCCGGCAGATCCATGGAGAAGAGGTCGTCCAGCCGCTTGATGAACTGACGGTCGCCGCCCATCAGGGAGATCAGTCCGTTGACATCGTGCGGAGCATGGAACGAAAAGTTCCAGGAGTTTCCTTCGATAAATCCTTCTCCGTGTGTCTGGAGCGGATCAAAATTGGTCTTGAATTTTCCGTCGGCATAGCGGGGACGGGCAAATCCTGTTTCCCGGTCGAAAATATGGCGGTAGTTCAATGCGCGTTTGCGGTATGTCTCTGCAAGTTCCGTGTCTCCGCTTCTCCGTGCCATTTCATAGATGCACCAGTCGTCGTAAGCATATTCCAGCGTAGTGGATGCGGCCGTGGCTGATTCTTCCAGAGGTACATAGCCCAGTTTCTGATACGAAGCCAGTCCTTCGTAGTAGGGAACCTGAGAGGTGCGTACCATGGCTTTCAGTGCTTCCTGCGGGTTAATGTCAGCTCCTTTGGCAATGGCATCCAGCACGACTGACACCGAATGATAGCCGCTCATGCACCAGTTTTCGTTGGCCATGTGGCTCCAGACCGGCAGCATGCCGTGAACGCTCTGCTGCTGATGGCGGAGCATGGACTGCACCATGTCGCGGTTTTCCTGCGGTTTCATCAGCGCCAGCAGCGGGTGTTCGGCCCGGTAGGTATCCCACAGCGAGAAGACCGTGTAGTTGGTAAATCCTTCTGCCTGATGGATGTTGTTGTCGAGTCCCCGGTACTTCCCGTCCACATCGGTATATACCGACGGATTGATCATCGTGTGATAATAGGAGGTATAGAACATGGCTTTCTGATCCTCATTGCCTTCGATCCGGATGCTTCCCAGTGCCTTGTTCCAGCTATCCCGGGCTTCCTGTGCCAGTGTCGTGAAGTCTTTTCCTCCGGTTTCTTCCTGCAGGTTCCGGAGTGCTCCTTCTGTGCTGACACCCGACAGGCCGACTTTGATCTCCAGTTCATTGCCGTCTGATGTGTCAAACTCAAAGTAGGCTACGACCTTTCGTCCGGCCATTTCCGGAAAGTTCTCGTTCAGTTTGAACCGGCGCCAGAAGCCGTTGTAAGCCACGGGTGCCTTGTCTTTATAGCCGTATTTCCGGATCGGTTTGGAAAGTGACATGGCGAAATAGATCTGATTGGTACGTGCCCATCCGTTGGTAACCCGGTAACCGGTGATCAGTGTATCGTTTTCCACGCGGATGGAAGCCCACAGGGTTTTCCCGTCGTAGTTGTAAATGCCGTGATTCAGGTCGAGGATGATTCTTCCGTCCCGGTCTTTGTTGAGATACGTGTACTTATGTATCCCCGTATGGCGTGTGGCGGTGAGCTGTGCCTTTACCTGGTAATCATCCAGCACCACTTCATAATAGCCCGGTTCTGCCTTTTCTGTCTGATGGCTGAAACGGGAGCGGTAACCTTCGTCCGGGTGTGAAGCACGTCCCGGATTCAGTTTCAGTTCGCCGGTTGCAGGCATGATGAGGATGTCTCCCAGATCCGAATGTCCCGTTCCGTTGAGGTGTGTGTGACTGAATCCCACGATGGTCGGGTCGTCATACTGGTATCCTGCACAGTAGGCATATACTTCCGGAACGTATGCTCCGTTGATGTTGTGTGACAGTGTGTCCGTATCAGGGCTGAGCTGGATCATACTGAACGGCACGCAGGCGCCGGGAAATGTATGGCCCATTCCCTGTGTTCCGATGAGCGGATTGACATATTCACTTTGAGCGTGGAGAGAAAGACTCAGCAGCAGGCTGGTCAGAGAAACTCCGATTCTGAGTTTTTTCATTGTATTGTTTGAATTCTGATTGTTATACATCGGTTGATTTTATCAGGTCCAAAGATATGTCTTTTGTTTGAGACCGCCAAGGCCGGAAGCCCGTTCCGGCTTCTTTTTCCGCACAGTTTTTCCTATGGTCTGCTGCTCTGGCTGCATACGGCAAAAAGCCCGCGGGCTTTTTTAAAAACGTTTCGGGCTTTTGATGCAAACGCTTCGGGCTTTGCCTTAAAACGTTTCGACATTTTTGCATATCCTCATTTTATTGGATATATTTGTAGCGTCAAACGAATGAAAAAACAATAAGAATATGTGTACATTTCTGATTTTAGGAGTGGGAACGCAGGAACTGCTGCTGATTCTTCTGGTGGCATTGCTGCTTTTCGGGGGAAAGAAGATCCCGGAACTGATGAAAGGTCTGGGCAAAGGTGTGAAGAGTTTCAGAGACGGGATGAACGGTCTGGACGAGGCTGACAAGGAAGATAAGAAGCAATCATGATGCGGAGAGCTTTGATGCTTGTCGTGCTGGGAGGTGTCTGCGGCATGACATGGGCAGGACAGGCGGGAGATACGTTGCGCAACGTTTTTCGCTCGCCTTTTGATTTTCCTATATTGCTGAGTGCAAATTTCGGTGAACTTCGTCCGAATCATTTTCACAACGGACTGGACATCAAGACACAGGGAGTGACGGGTAAGCCGATTCACTGTATTGCCGACGGATATGTGTCGCGTGTAGCCGTGCTGCACGGAGGTTACGGACAGGCGATTTACATTACGCATCCCAACGGGCTGACGTCCGTCTACGGGCACGTCGTGGCATTCTCGCCCGAGGTGGAACGCTATGTGCGCGACTATCAGTATGCCAACGAGACTTTTGTCTGTAATCTGTTTCCCGAGCCGGGACGTTTTCCGGTGAAGAAGGGAGACGTGATTGCCCTGAGCGGAAACGAAGGAGCATCGGCTGGTCCGCATCTGCATCTGGAACTGCGTCATTCCGATACCCAGGAATATATTGATCCGATGCCTTATTTCGGCCATTTGCTGAAGGACAGCAAGGCTCCTGTTGCCAGCCTGGTGGGTATTTATCCGGTAGCCGGCAAAGGAGTGGTGGAAGGCCGTACACGCAAGAAGCTGGTGGCTGTGGGCAATCTGTCGCAGCCGGTTGAAGCATGGGGCGAGATTTATACGGGAATCAGTGCAAAGGATTATATGGACGGAACGTCAAACTTTTATGGAGTGCATTCCGTGACTTTGTACGTGGATTCGGTCGAGGTGTTTCGCAGTGTAACCGACCGGGTACTTCCCGATGAAAACCGGATGATCAACGGATTTACGGACTACGAGGAACTGATGAAGACACGCCGGCTGGTGATGCGTTCGCGTGTATTGCCCGGTAACCGGCTTCGTCTGTTGCATGCGGATGAGAACGGAGGCATTGTAAATATCAGTGAGGAGCGCAATTATCGTTTCCGTTATGTGCTGGAAGATAACTTCGGAAACAAGCGGACGTATCGTTTTACGGTACGGGGACGGAAACAGCCTGTACCGGAATATGTGCCGGAATCAAACCATATTTTATACTGGGACCGCACGAATGTGATTCATGAGCCGGGCATGGAACTGGTGGTTCCAAGGGGCTATGTGTATGAGAATGCGGAACTGAATACCGAAGTGAAGGGAGACAGTGCCGGAATCTCGTTCGATTATGTGCTGGATGCCGGAGAT
>ULVC01040827.1_pt1 | contig 11317 bp, 9 predicted proteins | sample 1958821 | NCBI WGS metagenome assembly ULVC01 (sample SAMEA4835769, study PRJEB28245) | human gut metagenome | biome: gut microbiome; material: fecal sample | place: Denmark | collected 2008 | reverse complement strand
CGCCTCTGCGGCAAAGAAGGGCGGCGGAACCGTCGCCCAGAAGCTGGGCGGCTTTGTCACGAAAAACAAGCACACCCTTCTCATCGTGGGCGGGATCGGTCTGATGCTTATGTTGATTATGGGCCTGATGCAATCCTGTACCTCCATGTTTGGGGGCGGAACCTCCGGCCTGGTGGCCTCCTCCTATCTTTCGGAGGACGCGGACCTGACCGGGGCCGAGGCCGCCTACTGCGAGATGGAGGCAGAACTGCAAGAGTACCTGGACAGCTACGAGAGCACCCACGACTATGACGAGTACCACTTTGAGCTGGATGAGATCGAGCATGACCCCTATGTGCTGCTGTCCATTCTGTCCGCCCTCCATGAGGGGGTGTTCACCCTGGACGAGGTGCAAGGGGATCTGGAGATGCTGTTTGAAAAGCAGTACATCCTCACGGAAACGGTAACGACAGAGACCCGCTACCGCACCGAGACCCGGACGGACAGCGAGGGCAACTCCTATACGGTCCGGGTGCCCTACACCTGGTACATCTGCACCGTTACCCTGGAGAATTTCAATCTCTCCCATGTGCCCGTCTACATCATGGGCGAGGATCAGCTCTCCATGTACGCCGTGTATATGTCCACCCTGGGCAACCGGCCGGACCTGTTCCCGTCCTCCGGGTATGTGGGCAAGTATGTGGAGAACCCGCCCACGGCCTGGGACATCCCCGCCGAGTACCTGACGGATGAGCGGTTCGCCACCCTCATCACCGAGGCGGAGAAATATCTGGGGTATCCCTATGTGTGGGGCGGGAGCAGCCCGGAGACCTCCTTCGACTGTTCCGGCTTCGTCAGCTATGTGCTGACCAGCACCGGCCTGTGCAACACCGGGCGGCTGGGCGCCCAGGGGCTCTACAATATCTCCACGCCGGTCTCCGACCCGCAGCCGGGCGATCTGGTGTTCTTTGTGGGGACCTACGATACCAGCGGCATCTCCCATGTGGGCATCTATGTGGGCGACAATATGATGCTGCACTGTGGAGATCCGATCTCCTACACTAATTTGAACACCAGCTACTGGCAATCACACTTTTATGCCTACGGCCGGCCGCCGTACAACTGATGGGAGGTGGTAAAGCATCAATATGGTTTCCTACGGGGGCGGTGTCAACAGCACCGCCCTTTTGATCGGCCTGCACCAGCACCGTATCCCGGTAGACCTGATCCTCTTTGCGGATACCGGGGCGGAGCATCCCCACACCTATGCCTACCTGGACATCATGGACCGCTGGCTGAAGGACCACGGGATGCCGCCCATTACCAGAGTGTATAAGACCACGCGGGACGGCAAGCGGCTGACCCTGGAGCAGGAGTGTTTGCAGAGCGGCACCCTGCCCTCCATCGCCTACGGCTTCAAACGGTGTTCCCTGAAACACAAGATCGGGCCGCAGGAAAAGTTCTGCAATCACTATTTGCCCTGTCAAAAGGTATGGGCGGCGGGCAAACGGGTGGTGAAGTTCATCGGCTACGACGCCGGCGAGGGCTACCGCAGCGACAAGGTGCAGCTGGGCGACCTGGCCGACCCCAAGTACAGCAAGTGGTATCCCCTGATGGAATGGGGATGGGACCGGGCGGCCTGTCAGCAGGCCATTGAGGATGCGGGCCTGCCCCAGCCGGGCAAGTCCTCCTGTTTTTTCTGTCCCAGTATGCGGGCGGAAGAAATCATCTATCTGCGGGACCACCACCCGGACCTGTTCCGGCGGGCCATTGCCCTGGAGGACAACGCCCGCCCCAATTTGAAAACGGTCCAGGGCCTGGGCCGGAACTACTCATGGAAAGAACGATTTGGAAAGGAGTTTTGCAAACATGGCAACTGTTGAGAAGATCCGCCGCGATATTGAAAAGACCAAGGAGAAGATCTCCGAGCAGCAGAAGCGCCTCCGCACCCTGGAGGCCCAGCTCACCGAGGAGGAGAACCTGGAGATCGTCCGCATGGTCAAGGCGGTGAAGATGGACAACCGGGAGCTGACGGCCTTCCTGAAAGCCTACGCCAGCGGCCTTATCACCCTGCCGGATGGCATGATGGAGGCGGAGGCCACGACTGATCCCGGCGAGAATGAGATGGAGGAGAACGAGTATGAGGAATAAGAAAATCGTCCGCCTGTTTACGGCGATGCTGGCCGTGGTGCTTTGTACCACGGCTTTTGCGGTGCCGGCCTCTGCCGGCGGCGGGGATGGCGAACCCTATTACACGGAAACAACCGGGACAGAGGCCGCTCCCACGGGGGATGCCGAGACCCCGGAGGTCACTGTGACCGATGATGAAGATACTGCTGGCAACAATGATACGCAGGCCGGCGCTGATACTCTGGATCAGCTTGCCGAACTGCTGGGCGGTCTGGGGACCGTCACGGTCACCGAGGAGGGTATCCAGTTTACCCCTGATGCGGAGGGATTGGAGACCCAGCAGATCGGGACTGTGACCACCTGCGGGGGAAACCTGAATGTCCGCACCGGCGCGGGGCTGGAAAATGACGCCTTTACCCAGCTTCCCAACGGGGCGCAGGTGGAAGTCATCGGCACCGAGGGCGAATGGGTCAAGGTGCTTCTGCCGGAGCGCGAGGGCTATGTCCATTCCGATTACCTGACCATCACGGACACGGGCACCTTCTCCCTCTCCCTGGATGGGGCGGAGCTTTCCTCGCTCCTGGAGCTGTTCACTTCCGGCCTATCGGATGGGACAGGCGCTGCCCTGACCCCGGACGGGAACCTCTCCCTTGTGGATGACATCGGCGGGACCTCCTCCGGCAAACAGTTCATCACGGTGGAGACAAAAAGTGGAAATATTTTTTATCTCATCATCGACCGGGACGATGAGGGGGCGCAGACGGTTCACTTCCTCAACCAGGTGGATGAAGCTGACCTTATGGCCTTAATGGAGGATGGAGAGACCCAGGAGGAGGAACCCGCGGTCTGCACTTGCGCCGAGAAGTGCCAGGCCGGGGCGGTGAACACTTCCTGCCCGGTCTGCTCTGTCAACATGAGCGAGTGCGCCGGCGTGGAGCCGGAGCCGGAACCCGAACCGGAGCCGGAGGAGGAGAAGTCCGGGGGCATGGGCGCCCTGGCGCTGGTCCTGGCGCTGGTGGTGCTGGGCGGCGGCGGAGCCTTCGCCTATATCAAGTTTATCCGTCCCAAGCAGGCGTCCAAGGTCAGCGCAGACCCGGACGACTATGATTTTGCGGATGAGGAGGAGTATATCAACGAGGACGAACCGGAACCGGAGGAAGAAATGGAGGATACGAAATGAAGCTGGTGATCTGCGAGAAACCGAGTGTTGCAAAAGCTGTCGCGTCGGCCCTGGGTGTCACATCCAGGGCCGATGGCTGTTTTGAAGGAAATGGGCTCATCGTTTCCTGGTGCGTGGGGCATTTGGTGTCCCCGATGGACGCAGCCGGGTACGACCTTGGTTATAAGAAATGGAAGTATGATGACCTTCCCATCCTGCCGGAGCCCTTCCGCTATGTGCTGGCGAAGGGCAAGGAGGACGCCTTCCAGAACTTGAAGCACCTCATGGAGCGAGAGGACGTCACCGAGCTGGTCAACGCCTGCGACGCCGGGCGGGAGGGCGAGCTCATCTTCCGGCTGGTCTATGAGATGGCGGGATGCCAGAAGCCCTTCTCCCGTCTGTGGATCTCTTCCATGGAGGACGCGGCGATCCGGGAGGGCTTCCAGGACCTGCGCCCCGGCGCGGAGTATGACCCGCTGTACCAGTCCGCCCTCTGCCGCCAGAAAGCAGACTGGCTCATTGGGATCAACGCCACAAGACTTTTTTCTGTCCTCTACCACCGCACCCTGAATGTGGGGCGGGTGCAGACCCCCACCCTTGCCATGCTGGTGGACCGGGACAGCAAAATCACAATGTTCCGCAAAGAGAAATACCATCATGTGCGCCTGACCCTGGGCGGGGCCGAGGCGGTGTCGGAGAAGATCGCCGCCCCGGAGGAGGCGGAGGCCCTGAGGGCGGCCTGTGCCGGCGCGGAGGCAGTCTGCGCTTCCGTCACCCGTGAACAGAAGAAAGAGGCACCGCCCAGGCTCTACGACCTGACCACCCTCCAGCGGGAGGCCAACCGCATCTTCGGCTACACGGCGAAACAGACGCTGGACTACGCACAATCCCTCTATGAGAAAAAGCTGCTGACCTATCCCCGGACGGACAGCCGGTTTTTGACCGCCGACATGGCGGAGACCGCTTCGGTGGTCCTCCACCTGGCGGCCAAGGTACCGCCCTTTGACGGGTGCGGGGAGTTCTTCCCGGATGTGTCCTTGCTGGTAAATGACAAGAAGGTGTCCGACCACCACGCCATCATCCCCACGCTGGAGCTGGAGAAGGCGGACCTGTCCGAACTGCCCGTGGGTGAGCGCAATATCCTTCTGCTGGTGTGCCGGGAGCTGCTGTGCGCGGTTGCGGAGCCCTATGTGTACGAGGCGGTGACGGCGACCTTTACCTGCGGCGGGCAGACCTTCACCGCCAAGGGGCGGCGCATCCTCTCCGAGGGCTGGCGTGAGATCGACCACATTTTCCGCGCTTCCCTGAAGGAGCAGCCGGAGGGCGAGGCGGAACCCGCCGCTCTGCTGGACTTCACCGAGGGTCAACTTTTTGACCAGGTGGAGGCCGCTGTCACCGAACACTTCACCGCCCCGCCCAAGGCGTACACGGAGGACACCCTCCTGGCGGCGATGGAGACTGCCGGGAAAGAGGAGATGCCGGAGGACGCCGAGCGCAAGGGCCTGGGCACCCCGGCCACCAGGGCGGCGGTCCTGGAGAAGCTGGTGGCGGCCGGGTTTGTGGAGCGCAAAGGGAAAAGTCTCATCCCTACCAAGGCGGGGATCAACCTGGTCACCGTCCTGCCGGATACTTTGACCTCTCCCATGCTCACGGCGGAGTGGGAGCAGAAGCTGACCGCCATCGCCAGGGGTGAGGGCGATCCCGCCGCTTTCATGGCGGGGATCTCTGACATGGCGCGGGAACTGGTGAAAACCTATTCCCACATCTCCGAGGAGGGCCAGAAGCTGTTCGCCCCGGAGCGGGAGGCCGTGGGTCTCTGCCCCCGCTGCGGCAAGCCGGTCTATGAGGGCAAGAAGAATTTTTACTGTTCCGACCGCTCCTGCCGCTTCGTGCTGTGGAAGGATGACCGTTTCTGGACTTCCCGCAAAAAGGAGCTGACAAAGAAGATGGCCGCCGACCTTTTGAAGAAGGGCCGCACTTCCGTCAAGGGGATGTGGTCTGAAAAGAAGGGCGCCGCCTATGACGCGGTGGTGGTGCTGGATGATACCGGCGAGAAGTATGTCCGCTTCAAGCTGGAGTTCCCCAAACGGAAGGAGGGCGTGAATGGCAAAAAGTAAATCTGATATTTCTCTGAATGATCTGAAAGCGATGCTCCCCCATGAGGGGAGCCCCGCGGAGCAGGTGGCGGCGCTTCGGGCGCTGTCCACCCTTTCCCCGGAGGACCGGGACCTCCTGGCCGCTGTCCAGGAGTCCCCCTTCCGGCTGACCACTCTGGAACAGTTCCGGGAATTTCCCGCCAATACCGAGTATTTCATCCTGGAGGCCAACATCAGCAAGGTGGAGGATGTGGGCTGGCGCTACTTGGCGCAGCATCTGGACACCCTTTTGCCCCCGGAACTGCTGGATGCCATTGACCCGGTTCCCTTCGGCAAATACGCCGTGCAGGAGGAACAGGGCTGCTTCACCAGCCGGGGATATTTAACGCTGTCTGGGGATGAGTGGCAGCACGACCGCCCCCAGGCGAAGCAGGCGGACCGCAAGCCCTCCATCAAGGAGCGGCTGGAACAGAGCAAACAGGAGTGCAGGAACAAAAATAAGGCCCAGGCGCCCCACAAGGGGAAGTCTGAGCCGGAGCTGTAAGGAGGTGCGTATATGCCCCATTATGAATATGACAAAGATTATCCCTTTGCCGCCTTCATCACCAACCTGGGCAAGTACAACGAGGGCGACCTGGTGGGCGAATGGGTGAAGTTCCCCACCACGCCGGAGGAGATGCAGAAGGTGTTTGAACGGATCGGCATTGGGCAGAAGGACGACTTCGGCCAGCCCTACGAGGAGTGGTTCATCACTGACTATGACTGCTATGTGGACGGCCTCTATGACAAGCTGGGCGAGTATGAGAACCTGGACGAGCTCAACTACCTGGCTTCCAAGCTGGACGAGATGAGCCAGGGTGAGTACGAACAGTTCCAGGCGGCGATGGAGATCGGCGACCACTCGGGCAGTTTGCAGGAGATCATCAACCTGACCGAGAACCTGGACTGCTACGACATTTACCCCGACATCCACGACCACGACGACCTGGGCCGGTATTACATCGAGGAGCTGGACGCCATGCAGGTGCCGGAGCATCTGCGGAACTACATCGACTATGAGGCCTACGGCCGGGACGTCGCCCTGGAGGAGGGCGGCGAGTTCATCGACCTGGGGTATGTGCGGGACACCGGGAGCAGCTTCCATGAGTATTACGATGGGGAGCATGGCAGCATCCCGGAGGAATACCGGGTGATGACCTTCCAGGACGTGGAGGAGCTGACCGAGGAGGAAAAATCTGAATGGGCGATGGACATCGCCTACGATATGGACGAGTTCTTCCGCCAGCACGACCCGCAGTATGCCGCCGAGCACCCGGAGGAGCACGCGGCCAAGGAGGAGATCTACGAAAATCTGATGGCCGGCCGCATTTCCGCCCTGGATGAGAAGCTGGCCGCCCTGGGGCAGACCCAGGAGGACTATCTCCCTTCGGAGATTGAGAAATTCAAAGACGCCACCGGCTATGAGGAATTTCTTGACTTTGATCCAGCTGTAATCAAAGCGGCATTGGAGGACCCGGACAAGTCCCATGTGGACGAGATGCTGGCCTTTGCGGAGCAGGCGGGCCGGGAGTATGAGGCGGAGCTGGCCGGACAGCCCCCGGCGCCCTCCCCGGATGACCGGGAGACCGGCGAAACGGTGCGGACTCCCAGGGGCACCTTCTATGTGACGGATATGAGCCGGGAGCAGATGGAGGCGGCCGGGTACGGCCTGCACCATCAGTCTGACGATGGGAAGTATCTCGTCATGGGCAACGGTTCCCGCTCCTTCGCTATCCGAAACGAGGAGGTCCAGGAACATATCACCCCGGAAAAGATGACCGTCCTGGTGGTGGAGCCCATGAAGAAGCCCTATGTGAAGGAGATCGACCCCGGCCTCCATTCGTTACAGGCGGAAGTGGGCGGCGACATTGCCACCGCCTATCCCTTCTCCGACCCGGTGGGGCTGGTCTGCAACGATGAGGGCAAGCTCATCGGCCTGGAGCTGAACCGGGGCCTGCGGGATGAGCATGGAGAGATTTACGACATCATGGCCGGCACCTTCCTGGTGGTGGGGCTGAGTGAGGACAGCTTCACCTCCCTGACCCCGGAGCAGGTGCAGAAGTACACGGAGCACTTCAAGCAGCCGGAGCAGTTCATCAGCCTGAACGGGCAGATCATCGCCCTGCCAGCGGAGCCGGAGAACCCGCTCCGCACCGCCGAGATGACCCTGGAGGACGACTACGGGATGATCGACGGGGTGCTGAACAACGGCCGCAAAGGTGAGGAGCAGGAGAAGGCCCAGGGCGAAGCGCATAGGGGCGCCCCGGAGAAGCGCCCTTCCATCCGGGAGCGGCTGGCGGAGGCCAAACGGGAGTGCGGCGAGCGCAAGCCCCCGGACAGGGCCCAGCAGAAGAAGCCCCCGGAGCATGACCTGTGAGCCGGAGCAAGAAGTGGCGGCTGGAATGGTCCTTCTTCCTCGGGGAGAACGGCCGCCGCAGATATAACAAGATCTGCAAGGGTTGTGTCCATCCCTGCAAGCAGAGCTTCCGGGCAGTCCTCATCGCCTGTCCCCATTACCAGTCCGCACGCTCGAAAAAATGCGGGAATAGGGGTTGAAAACGGGCTGAAAAATCGCCTGTGGCGGCTTTTCCGGGAGCCGCCCTTATGATTTCCCCATGTGGGCCTCTCCCTCTGATTTGAGGGGGGACAAAGAGGCAGTTTTGAACACTTTTCCATAACAGAGTGGGAGCGCCGCCTTCGGTTTAGGCCGAGGGTGACGCTCCCGCTTCTTTTTTTGTTCTCTTTTTTCTCTTTCAATCAGGATTGGATAGGACAGGATAGGAAGGATATTCGCCGCAGTAGGCGCTGTGGGAATGTGTGTAAACGGTCATGCTTGCGGAGCTGTGGGAAAGCCGGCGACTTTTTCATCGGACCATGAATGTCTGTTTTCCATCGGCGGAGCGGCCGTTTTCCACATTTTCATCGTGTAAAATGGTTGAAAATGTTCTTTGTGTTGCGCTTCTGCGAGATAAGATGTATAATAAGTGTGGTTAGTTAATACTAACCTTAATTTCGATATATGGAGGCAGTTATGGGGATATGGAAAACTTTTTTTAATAATACCCGCAAGCCGGAAGGGCTGCTTGGCAGGTGCATGGTGGACAGCATGAATCACGCCCATGCTGCCCTGGCGGACTGGGGCCTCAGCCGTTTGCCGGAAACCGGCCCCTCTCAAATCGCGGAGCTGGGCTGCGGCGGCGGTCGGAATATTCGGGCGCTTCTGCGAAAATATCCGGCTGCAACTATTACTGCTCTGGATTATTCAGAAATATCCGTAGAAAAGGCTAAGAGGGTCAATCGTGAGGGTCTGCAAGCCGGCCGCTGCCAGATTTTGCAGGGAGATGTATCCCGCCTCCCCTTTGGGGATGGTTCGTTTGATCTGGCGACCGCATTTGAAACCGTATATTTCTGGCCTGGCCCGGTGGAGAGTTTCCGGGAGGTGTACCGCACCCTGCAACCGGGCGGCATTTTTTTAATCGTCAATGAGTCGGACGGGGAAAACTCCCAGGACAACAAATGGCTTTCTGTCATTGATGGGATGAGAATCTACAATGGAGACCAGCTTGCCCGTTTTCTCACCGAGGCTGGTTTTTCTAAGGTCATCATGGATAAAGACGCCAAAAAGCACTGGCTCTGTGCGCTGGCGATCCGGTAGAATACGGGGCAAATCCATAACAGAGAGTTCCTTATGAAAAACGCAGTAGGGCAGGAGAATTTCCATGAACTGGACGCGCACCATCCTGGACGGGCTTGCCATGGCGGCCTACTTTAACCTATTTGCCGCTACGGTGGCGCTGTATCAGCCCCGGCTGATGTTTCCCAGTTATCCGCCCGCCATCATCAAGGCGGCGAACAGTCCGCCTACCAGAGAGGAAAACCGTTTTTACTGGCTTTGGATCTGCTTTGGAGAGCTGCTGCCTCTCCTTCTTTATGGTGCGGTCAGCGCTGTGGAGGGCGGGACAACCGGATTCTGGCGTCTATCCCTGATGGGATACATCCAGTGGATGATGATCAACATAGGCGATCTTCTTTTCCTGGATGTGTGGCTGATCCAGAAAAAAGCGAAAGACCGTTTTGTGATCCCTGGTACAGAGGGACATCCCGGCTATGAGTTCACAGACTGGATGAAGGGCTATGCGCTGCCAGAGCACCTGCTCCAATGGCCGCTGCTGCTGTGCCCGCTCATGGCGGCGGCTCAGGCGGGATTGGGGCTGTTATTGCAAAAGATAGGATAGGAGATGGTTCAAATGAAACAACATCAAAAGCAACAAAAAATGATCCGACTCGGCACCCACGGCGAGGACTACGGAAGCTGGATGTCTAACCCGGTTTTTTACATGATCGGTGGGCTGTTGACCCTGTCGGCGGTGCTGGCAGCGATATCCTTTTCCATGTTTCATATTGCCGCGCTCGGCATCCTGTTCTCTGTTGCCGCAGCGGCGCTGCTTGCCCTGCTGATCTGGTGTGCATGGATACGGAAACAGTACGCTTTCGGCGGCGGAGGAATGATGGAGCGGGTCCATCAGGTCGTCCTCTCCCATCTGGATTTTGACGGGCAGGGACAACTTCTGGAAGTTGGATGCGGCTCCGGCGCACTGAGCATACGGGCGGCTCTCACCTGGCCGGACGCCCAAATCGCCGGCATGGACTATTGGGGTGTGGCCTACGGCTATGGTCAGGCCATGTGCGAGAAAAATGCCGAGAGCGAGGGCGTCGGCTTCAGGTGTGCGTTCCGGCACGGGGATGCCAACAAGCTGGATTTCCCTGATGAGAGTTTCGACGCCGTGGTGAGCAACTATGTCTACCACAATGTAATGGGTGCGGACAAGCAGGCTCTGCTGTTGGAGACCCTGCGGGTGCTGAAAAAGGGCGGCGTCTTTGCGCTCAACGATGACATGAAGCCAAAAATGTACGGGGACATGGATGCCTTTGTCCAAAAGCTGCGGGACATGGGCTATGAGGACGTGCGCCTCATCGACACGGCCACGGAGGCCTTCGGCTCCCGCCGGCGGGCGGGCTTGATGATGCTGGGCGACTCCCGGATGCTGGTGGGGCGGAAGTAAGACGGAGGTTTGTCATGACCTATACATATTGTGAAAGGCTGATGTGGGCTGCCATCGCTCCTGCCGCATTTCGGTATCTGGCAAGGCAGGAGTTGGGATGGGATATTTCTGCGTTGAAGCAGCTCTCTAAGCAGATTTACCGGCAAATGGTATCCCGTACCCCGGATATTGGCTCCATGATGGAAAACCCGTTGCGGGTCTGCCTGACTGGTGGAATTCTATGGCTGTCTATCTATAAGGCGGCAGAAGAAAAAATGAGTGAAAAGCGCTTTGAGGGCATGGTAAGTGCCAGTATGCGTTCTCCTCTGGTTGTGGCTGCCTTCCGGGGCAAAGCCAAGACTGCATTTACTTTGAAGGCTCAATATAAGCGAGCAGCGACTGCATCTTTGGCGGATGCAGATAGGAACCCCTTTCAGTGGAATGCCGAGGTCATCTTCGGCCGGGATGCAGAGGAATATACGATCCTTTACCACCAGTGCGGTCTGTGTGCCCTGGGCCGACAGGAGGGCCTTCCTCATCTGGTTCCCTATCTATGCGCTCTGGACACGATGTCCGTCGACTGGATGGGTGGGCGGCTCTACCGTACCAAAACACTGGCTACCGGCGGAGACTGTTGTGACTTTTATATCTGCAAAAAGGGTTCCCGTTGGGACAAAGAACGGCAGGGAAAATAGAAAGAGGAAGATTTGATGACGCTTGCGGAGTTTCGCCGGGCCTATCTCACCGCCACCTTCACCCCGGCCTGCCGGGAGGACCTGATCGCCCTGATGCCAAGTCCCACGGTGGTCACCGACCTGACCGGCGGCCACCTGGCGCTGATGGTGCGGCTGGAACAGTATGCGGATCTGGTA